>ERZ827528.50-NODE-50-length-156173-cov-14.618718_pt1 | contig 156173 bp, 95 predicted proteins | sample MGYA00519768_ERZ827528 | MGnify/ENA primary metagenome ERZ827528 (study PRJEB31778, sample SAMEA3449343) | human gut metagenome | biome: human gut; feature: human-associated habitat; material: faeces | place: United Kingdom | collected 2010/2012 ...
AAGGTTTTAAGCTGTCAACGAAGTTTTTTGAATAAATCCCAGATCACAATTCCTGTCGTTACAGAAACATTCAATGAGTGTTTCGTACCATATTGAGGTATTTCGATACAACCGTCCGAATGGTTAATAACCTCCTGCTGCACACCTTTCACCTCATTTCCCATTACGATAGCGTATTTCTTACTTTTATCCAATTCCAGTTCATCAAGCATGATACTTCCTTCCGCCTGTTCTACCGAATAGACCATATAACCAGCTTTTCGAAGGTTATCAACAGCATCAACAGCGTTATCAACATACTTCCAGTCGACAGTGAATTCAGCCCCCAATGCTGTCTTATGCATTTCGGGATGTGGAGGAGTTGCCGTTATACCACACAAATAAATACATTCAATACGAAAAGCATCCGAAGTACGGAATACCGAACCTATATTGTGCAGACTACGAATATCATCCAACACTACCACCAAAGGCAGTTTCTCAGCCTGTTTAAACTCTTCGGCACTGATACGGTTCAGCTCTGTTATTTTCAGTTTGCGCATACGTCTTTTCTTTTATTACATTCTGATTGCAAAGGTAACTCTTTTCTGTTAACACAGATGTTGATAACAGTTTAAAACCTGTCAAAACTATCGGCAAAGATTTTGAAAAATAATTCTTGCATTATTCAAAAGAAGGTATAAGAGGACTTCATTATGAACATTCCAAAAAATTAAATCAAAACTTTCTATGCAGACATAAACATATTTTTCAGCACTTATCTGCCTGTTTATATCCATAAAGTTTTTAACTTTGCACTTTATCAACAGGGAGTTAATAGATAACTTCCATTGACCGATGCTTGCATTGATAATAAAGCAGATAGACAGTAAATCTTCTTCTTTTTTCCCGTTCATAACGGACTTATAAAGCAGAAGTATGGACTAATAACTTATCCGGCAAGAAAAAACGGATTTATTTGCTAACATTATTAACAGGCAATCATCACTAACAAAGGATTTTTTTAAAAAAGGAAGAAATAAGAATATTATTATGAATGAACTCATAAAGGCTATTAACGAGCTGAAGAAAGAAAAGAATGCGATCATTCTGGGCCACTACTACCAGAAGGGTGAAATACAAGACATCGCTGATTACGTCGGTGACAGTTTGGCATTGGCTCAATGGGCGGCCAAAACGGAAGCGGACATCATTGTGATGTGCGGCGTTCACTTTATGGGTGAAACGGCGAAGGTGCTTTGTCCGAACAAGAAAGTGCTGGTGCCCGACATGGAAGCAGGTTGTTCGTTGGCGGACAGTTGTCCGGCGGACAAGTTTGCGCAGTTTGTCAAAGAGCACCCGGGACACACCGTTATTTCGTACGTCAACACAACGGCTGCGGTAAAAGCGGTAACGGATGTGGTGGTAACTTCCACCAATGCACGGCAGATTGTGGAAAGCTTCCCAAAAGATGAGAAAATAATTTTTGGTCCGGACCGGAATCTGGGTAATTATATCAACTCAGTTACGAACAGGAATATGCTTCTTTGGGACGGAGCCTGCCATGTACACGAACAATTTTCGGTTGAAAAGATCGTGGAACTGAAAGCACAACATCCGGAAGCATTGGTACTGGCACATCCCGAATGTAAGAGTACGGTGCTGAAACTGGCGGACGTGGTAGGTTCTACGGCTGCATTGCTGAAGTACGCTGTGAATCATCCCGAAAACACATATATCGTAGCTACCGAATCGGGCATTCTGCATGAGATGCAGAAGAAATGTCCGCAGACAACGTTTATTCCGGCTCCTCCTAATGATAGTACGTGCGGATGTAATGAGTGTAGCTTTATGCGGTTGAATACGTTAGAGAAGCTGTATGAGTGTCTGAAGAATGAATCGCCGGAAATTACGGTGGATCCTGAAGTAGCAGAAAAGGCAGTGAAGCCGATTCAACGAATGTTGGAGATTTCGGCAAAGTTGGGATTATAAGAAATTATTTTGGTTTACTTACTGGATATCTTTGAAAGAAATATCTAAAAAGAAAAGGAGAAACTTATTGTTGTCAAGTTTCTCCTTTTCTTTTTAGTGTTAATATATTGCGAAAGACTTTATGACCGGATTATCTTTAGCTTCTTCTATTTCCAACTTTACAACAGATAAGGAGTGAGTTGGAAAATGTTCAATCCGTTTATGACCGATACAACTTCCTTCAGAAAGTTGTATCCATTTTCCATTACACAGACCTTTTAGTTTATATTTCAGAACTCTTTCTCCAAATGCTATATCTTCTGACAATACGATACGGCTTATATTGGTCTCTTTGTTTAACCGGATAGATAGTTCGTATCCTTTGCCTGATATTTTTCGGATAGGTTTTGAAAATGTTTTTCGTATAATGTCACCGAATTCTTTCGCTCTTTTTACATCAGCATCAGGAACCAAGCCGTTCTTATCTATTACTAAACCAAGCAGCATATTGGTATTACGTCCTACACTGGTTTCATATTTAAGTAAAAGCTCATCAGTAGAAAATATCAGATGATCTTCATTAGCGCGCCAAAACCAACCACCTTGGAATGAGTCATTACGGCGTAGTGTGAAATCAGCTTCTCCGGGACACCAGTAGTTTCCGTGTGGATTACCGTATAAGCCTTTTATCTTCTGTACGCCATCAGCGGAAGTTGTTGCATCGGCTGTTGCCCAACAGGGATAAGGAGAGTTACCTTCTTCATTACCTACCCAGCGGATTAAATTCGGATATCCATAAGGGCCTTGAAATGCAATGGAATTGGGCTGTAAACGTTGAATAAGTGTCAATATATCAGCTCCTCCATTTTGCTGAGAAAGTACGCCGCCATCAAACCATATTTCAAACAGTTTTCCGTAATTACTCCAAAGTTCGGTCAATTGTGTCTCTACTATTTTGTTATATTCTTCTTGGGTGACCGGACTTCCTTTCTTGACAAGTCCAGGGTTGTCGACATGTAGAAAACCATTAGCGGTAGTACTGGCATAGATTCCTGGTTTAATTCCGTATTTTCGGCAAGAAGCGACAAATTCGGCTACAATATCTCCCTTTCCATTTTTGTAAGGTGAATTTTTTATACTGTATTCATGAGCCGTTGTTGGCCATAATGAAAAACCGCTGCAATGTTTGGCTACTAACACTGCATATTTGGCTCCAAGGCTTTTGGCTGTGTGTATCCATTGATCGGTATCAAGGGAAGAAGGATTAAATGTAGATGGTGAAGGATGGGTACCAAATTGTCGCCAATTATAGTCGGGGTGGAATACCGGCATATCAAAGTGAATGATAACTCCTATTTCAGCATTTGCCCATTCTTGTTGTAATTCATTCGGACATACGATTATTTTCTCTTGAGCATCGAGAAAAGGACTGGTAAATGTCAGAATAGCAAAGATTATGCATTGAATGAATGTTTTCATTGTATAATGGTTTAGTATATACATACTTGTGTTATGATATAGCAAAGATAAGAGATATTAAATTTTAAAGCAAATTCTTTTATTAATCTTCGATATTAAGAAGAAGAGTTTGATGAATTAATCAGCACATTCAAGATTTCTATATTTGATTAAATTTAGTATATGAAATGATATTCAATTCTTTTTTTGCATTTCAGTATCTTTTTTCTACCTTTGCCTATGGGTTAATAAATGGATAAAGAAATACTTAATAGGCATTTGAATGAGATAAACTAAGTATGAACATCAAATAAAATTAAGTAATGAAAAACATTAATATTTCATGGGCCGTATTTATAGTAGGTATATTCTTCTCCTTAAATAATATTTTTGCTCAAAGTAGTCCTCCGCTTATCGTGTTTGGTTTGATTGCAGATACACAATATGCTGACTGTGAATCTGGAAAAACTCGATTTTATCGAAACTCTTTAGGTAAATTACATGAAAGTATTGATTATTTTAATAATCAAAAGGTACAGTTTACAGTTAATTTGGGTGATATCATTGATAGAGATCAAAAAGATTTAGATTCAGTATTAATATGTCTGAAACATTTAAACAAAAAAATATTCCATACTACTGGAAATCATGATTATAAAGGTATTACAGATAATAAAGTATTATATAAGAAGCTTAAAATGCCTTCAGAATACTATTCATTTATGAAAAAGAACTGGGTGTTTGTATTTCTGAATACAAACGAAATAGCAGCTTATTCAAATGTTGTCGGAACAGCAAAAGAGCAGGAACTTTTGAGAATACAGAATCAGATTAAAGTAAATAAAGAAATTCAAGGCGCTAGGTGGAATGGAGGCGTAAGCAGCCGGCAATTGCAGTGGCTGGACAACCTTTTGAAGAAAAGCGAAAAGAAAAATAGAAACGTATTGATTTTCTGTCATCATCCGTTATATCCCAGAAGTCAATTTACTGCATTAAATAATATGGAAATATTAGATGTTATTAATCGCTATAATTGCGTAAAAGCTATATTTTCTGGCCATCATCATTCGGGAGCTTTTGGATACTTCGATCATATTCCATGTAATACTGTAGAAGGTATGATTGAAACTCCGGATAAAAATTCATTCGGCATTGTTAGAATATACAAAGACCGAATTGAATTGGAAGGAAAAGAGCGAATGACTTCTCGACTTTTCATGCTTCAACCATAGGAAAATACTTCATCACATTACAGTATTTGTAGCTAGGGGCACAACTTTAATAAGGTGTTCCTTTTATTTTTTCTTAGTCTATCCGGTTACGTTTAACACTTAAATTATAGTTGGAGGAAAAATGTGCTTTTACTGGTAATTGTATTTATAATCAGGTAGTTATATCGGATGTTGTTCGATGTATATAAATTGTCCGGGTATAATATAAATCGTCCGTATACAATTTGTGCAGTTATAAAGGAAAATTCTAGCAGATATAATTTAAAATAAAACGCGTCCTTTGAAGCGAAAAGTTAAACAACAATAAAATCTATTACGTATGAAAAGACATTCAACAATTCGTTTACCATCAAATAGTAAGATTCTATCTAAGTATTTAACATGACAAGTATTCTGTTATTAACCTTTATTTATTATTAACTACTAAAAAATTAAAAGTGTATGAAAAGACGAGTCAGTTCTATGAAAATACCTTGTAGAATATGGCTATTGGCAGCCACATTGTCTGTAGGGCAAGCGGCTTTTTCAACGGAAATGGAAACTATTTCCTTTTCGACGGGCCAAGATATAGCACAACAAAAGAAGGTAATTGAAGTTACTGGTACTGTTACTGATAATTTTGGTCCTGTGATTGGGGCAACTGTTACAGTAAAAGGCATGAGTGCAGGAGTTATTACTGATACAGACGGTAATTTCAAGCTTAAAGTTCCGGTAGGAGCTACTATTGTGGTTTCTTATATTGGATATGAAAATAAAGAAATCCATTATAAAGGAGAAAGAAGTCTGAAAATTAAATTGAATGAGAATGTTCAGGAACTTGAGGAGGTACAAATTATCGCTTACGGTTCTCAAAAGAAAGTAACTGTGACTGGTGCTCTTTCTTCTATTAATAATGAAGAACTATTAAAATCTCCAGTTGCAAGTATGGCTAATGCTTTGACCGGTAAGGTCACAGGTTTGGCCAGTGTGCAATCTAGTGGACAGCCTGGTGCCGATGATGCAACTTTGTATGTGCGTGGTGTCGGTTCTTTAAGTACTGACTTATCTCAGCCTTTGATGTTGGTGGACGGTGTAGAACGTTCTTTCTTTCAATTAGATCCGAATGAAGTCGAAAGTATAACAGTATTGAAAGATGCTTCTGCTACTGCCGTATTTGGTGTACGAGGTGCAAATGGTGTCATTCTGGTTACAACCAAACGTGGTACATCGGGAAAAGCAAAAGTAAATTTTTCAACTACTTATGCTTGGCAAATGCCTTCAAGAGTACCGGAATTTGCAGATAGCTATGGTTATGCAAATGCTTATAATAATGCTCAACTACATGATGGTGTCTCAGAGGATCAACTAGCTTTTTCTTCTGATATAATTGAGAAATTCCGTACCAATAGTGATCCTCTTGTGTATCCAAATACTGATTGGACAGATATGTTGATTAAGAAATCAGCTTTACAAACACAACATAATTTTAATATATCAGGAGGTTCGGAAAGAGTTAAGTATTTTGCTTCATTAGGAGTGTTTACTCAAGATGGACTCTTTAAAACATTTGAAGAAAACGGTAATGATAAAGGATTTAAGTATAATCGTTATAACTACCGTATTAATATGGATATTAATGTAACTTCGACAACCTCTATGCAGATTAATTTAGGAGGTTATCTTAATGATAAACAAGAACCAAATTACAATAATGGTACTTACACGCAGTTAAAATACTTATTTCGGGATATTTATACCGCTGTTCCTTTTGCTGGTGCAGGTATTGTAGATGGTAAATGGGTAGTATCGGATACTGATCTTTTTTCTATTGGTAATTATTATGATGCATTAAATACTTATTATGGGAAAGGATATAATAACCGTACTCAAAACACATTAAACTTTGATTTTCAGTTAGATCAAAAATTGGATTTTTTAACTAAAGGGTTAAAGGTACATGTGAAAGGAGCATACAACAGTGGTGTAACTATCACAAAGCGTCGGGAAGGGCGTGCCAATAAATATGAAGCGATTTATAATACAAATAATGAGCTGATATATAAAAAGAGTCAGGATTACCAAAAGCTGGGATATTCTGAAAGTACAGGTCAAACAAGAAACTGGTATTTAGAGGCTGCTGTAAACTATAAGCGTGATTTTGGAAATCATCACGTGTCTGCACTAGCTATGTATAATCAATCTATGACTTATTATCCTTATGAAGGTAGTAGTCCATCAGAATTTATTGGTATTCCAAGAAGTTATGTTGGTTTGGTAGGACGTGCAACTTATGATTATAAAACTAAATATTTGCTAGATTTAAGTTTAGGTTATAATGGTTCTGAAAACTTTGCAGAGGGACAACGATTTGGTCTTTTCCCTGCTGGATCATTGGGATGGATTATTTCAGAAGAGAATTTCTTTCAGCCAATAAAGAAGGTAATTAATTACTTTAAAATTCGTGGTTCTTATGGTATTGTAGGAAATGATCGTGTTAGTGATTATTCCCGTTTTCTATATTTACCTGATAAATATTTGATTAGCTCAGGAAGTTATAATTTTGGTATAAATACTTCAACTAATATTGCCGGAGCGGTAGAATCTAAGAAGGGGAATCCTAATGTCACATGGGAAACAGCGGCTAAGCAAAACTATGGTGTTGATATGAAGTTTCTCAAAGATCGATTGAGTTTAAACTTTGACTATTTTGTTGAACATCGTAAAAATATATTAAAGGCACGAACTGTAACTCCCGATTACTTGGCAGTTAGCTTGCCTATTGCAAATATTGGTAAAGTTGATAATAAGGGTTATGAAATCAATCTAAAGTGGGAAGATCGTATCAATGAGGTGCGTTATAACATCGGAGCTAATCTTTCCTACGCTAAGAATAAGGTTGTATTTATCGATGAGATTACATACCCCTATGAATGGATGCAAACTGAAGGAAAACCTGTCGGTCAGCAATTTGGCTATGTTTTTGATGGATATTTTACAGAAGAAGAAGCTGCCAATTATGAGAATCTGAAAGGAAATATTGAAGGAGGGATTCCTGATCAAGGTTCTGGTTATGTACCTTTAGCTGGTGATGTAAAATACAAAGATTTGAATAAAGATGGAAAAATTGATGAAAAAGATGTAAGAGATATCGGTTATCCGAAATATCCTCTTTATACAGCTGGTATGAATTTAGGCGTCTCTTGGAAAGGATTTGATTTTAGTATGACTTGGTCTGCCGCATTCAAAACTTCTCGTCTTTTGAGTTCTATGTATCGGGTACCGTTTGGTGAAAGTAATAATTCAGCTGTCATGAAATACATGATTGAAGATGCCTGGACACCAGAGAAAGGAAATTCTGCTAAAGCACCTGCGCTTTCCTTTAAGAGTAAATCACACAATTATCAGGATTCTGATTTGTGGTTGAGAGATGCATCTTACGTACGCTTGAAAAATATAGAGCTTGGTTATTCATTTCCTTCTTCATTAATGAAAAAGGCGCACATTGGTTCACTTCGGCTCTTTGTTTCAGGTTACAATCTGCTGACTTTCGACAAATTGAAAGTAAGTGATCCGGAAGCTAATCCGGATGGAACAGCCTATCCGCTTATCAAAGTCGTAAATGTAGGATTAAAAGTTGGTTTCTAATTTAATAATGTAGAATCATGAGGTCATTAAGAAAATTATTATATACAACCCTTTTGATGGGTACTTTGTTTGTCGGGGTTTCCTGCGAAGACTTGGCTTTCGGAGACAAGTTCTTGCAAAAGCCACCTAGTTCAGATGTAACGATTGATACTATTTTTTCCACTTCAGAATACGCCCGTCGTATCTTGTGGAAGAGTTATCAATATCTTCCTTATGGAATGGAAACTTCAGGTTATTGGACGCAAATGTGGTTGGGGACTCTTGAAGGTTTGACAGATTTGAACTATGATAACGTAGGTTATTCTGGATTAGCTAAAGTTTATTATCCGGGTAATTATAATGCTTCTATAGAAGATAGAAAAAGTTCATATCCTACGGGACAGAGAACTAAATGTCGTTTTAACGATGCTGATTCGCATATGTGGACAGGTATCCGTCACGCTTGGCTTCTTTATGAAAATGTTGATCGTGTACCTGATATGGATGCAACTGAAAAATCTCGCCTGAAAGCGGAAGCTAAAATGATAGTTGCTATTTATTATTCTCATATGTTGCGTCACTTTGGTGCTTTGCCTATTGTAGATCACGCTATTGACCCTGAAGATGTGAATCTACCAGGGAGGGCCACTTTACAAGCTACGGTAGATTTTATCATAGGTTTGCTTAACGATGCTATTAACTGTCCTGATTTTCCATGGAGAATATCAGATAATGATTTGGCAAACTGGGATGGTCGCATGACAAAAACTGGAGCTATGGCCCTTAAGGCACGTGTTTTACTGTTTGTAGCCAGTCCATTATTCAATGATAATGCTCCCTACTGTGATGGAGAAGCTTCATCTAGTTTGATGACTTGGTTTGGTGGATATAATAAAGAACGTTGGAAAGATGCTATTAATGCTTGTGAAGAGTTTTTCACTGCATTGAATCAAAATGGTTATTATAAGTTAGTAGAAGTTGGTGATAATGGTACATCTGATGTTCGTGGGGCATATACTAGTGCATATTATGATCGTGGGACAACAGAAACTTTAATTTCTGTTAGAAGAAATATATTAAATGCCAACGCTAATTCGATATTAAGCAATTCTATTCGTTGGGGAGGTTATTGTCCTACTAAAGAATACTTTGATATGTTCCAGATGAGCGATGGTACTGATTTTAGTTGGGATAATCCTGAACAAGCTAAGAATCCATTTTTGAATCGTGATCCTCGTTTATATGAAACATTTATTTTGGATGGAGACAAATACAATGGTAGAACAGCTGCATTGACAGAAGCATTGGCTAGTGATCCTGTAAATTATCCACAGGGAGCAGACTGGGCACAAGGTGGAAGCACGCATGTATTGAGTTTGGGTACGGGACTGGCATGCCGTAAATGGGGTTTGGATCGGAATACGGAATGGAAAAACCGTCCTATACAATGGCCGTTCCTGCGCTTAGCAGAAATTTATCTTAGTTATGCAGAAGCGTTGAATGAGTATAATGGTTCTCCCAATGCGCAAGCATACGATGCTGTTGATAAAGTACGTGCTCGTGTAAACTTGCCTGGACTTAAAAAAGGATTGGGGCAAAAAGAATTTCGTGAAGCTTTATTGCGTGAACGTGCTTGTGAGTTCGGTTACGAAGAAGTTCGTTTCTTTGATTTGATTCGTTGGAAGCTTTATAATGTTTTTGAGAAGCAGTTACATGGTTTGCATGTATATAAACATAAAGATACAGGCGAATATAAATTTGTTCCATATGAATTGACCAAATATCCGCGTGTATGGTGGACTAGCGGTTTCGAACCTAGATGGTGCTTGAGTGCCTTTCCTTCAGTAGAAATCAATAAAGGATATGGCCTTGTTCAGAATCCGGGTTGGGAATAATTAATTAATGATATTAACAGAAAATAGAAATAACAATATACTCATGAGAAAAAGTATCAAGTTATTAGTAGCGTGTATGTTGTGTTCTCCGGTAGCTATTGTAGCTCAGGAACAGGACAGCTTGTTTGCACGCAAAAGTAAAGTGGCTATAGAGTATGGACGCGGCATTTCTTTCAATCTGAAAGAATCGACTACGGCAACTGCAGTAGCAAGTGAGGAGGAACTTTCGCATAAGAAAAGCATTAACAACTCTAATATGCTTTATGGCTTGATTCCTGGATTGCAAGTGCTGCAAAACTCTGATAATGCCTGGAATGACGCTGCAACATTGAGAGTACGCGGATATGGAACCAGCAGTTCTACTACTCCATTAGTATTGGTAGACGGTTTTGAACGTTCACTGGATCAAATAAGTGCTGATGAAATAGAGTCTGTCACTGTTTTAAAAGATGCAGCTTCTACGGCTCTTTACGGAATGAAAGGTGCCAATGGTGTTATCTTGGTGAAAACGAAACGTGGAAGGATGGGTAAGCCGGAGATTAATTTCTCTTATCAATTCAATATGGCTACCCCACAACGTCTGCCGGAATTTGTTGATGGATATACTTATGCCAAAGCTTTGAATGAAGGATTGACCAACGATGGATTGTCGGCACGTTATTCGGCTAAAGAACTGGAAGCTTTCAGAACTCAAAGTAATCCGGATGTATATCCGAATGTAGATTGGTGGGACGAAGCATTACGAGATCATAGCTATGGAAACAATGTAACCTTCTCGGCAAGAGGTGGTGGAGAATTTGTACGTTATTTCACTCAGTTGAATTATTTGAATGATAATGGTATATTGGAACCGACAAGTGATAATGACGGTTACTCCACTCAGTTCAAATACTCAAAACTGAATATTCGTACCAATTTGGATATTACTGTCAGTCCTACAACTACCGTACAGCTGAACCTGTTTGGAAATTTCTCCGAACATAACCGTCCGGGAGAAACGACATCGAACATTTTCAGTGCATTGTATCAAGTTCCTTCTGGAGCATTTCCTGTAAAAACGTCTCGCAATGTATGGGGTGGTACAACTGTATATTCCAACAATCCGATTGCAAGTATTTCCGGTAGAGGCTATGCTCGCTCTCAAACCCGTAATATGTATGCTGATATGAAATTGAATCAAGATTTGAGTGCTCTTGTGAAAGGATTATCAGTAGGCTTTCAGGTAGGTTTGGACAACAGTGCTTCTTATTGGGACAACAATACCATGAACTTCGGATATGAACAAGCAACGATGAATTGGGAAACCGGAGAAACTACTTATAATACTTTACGTAATGAAGGTACTCTTTCATTCAGTAAGAGTGTAGGATCTTCGGTCAATCATTTCAATTTCGGGGCCTATGCCAACTATGCTAAGGACTGGAATAAGCATAGTCTGGTTGCAACTCTGCAATACAATATGGATAAAACAAATGCTAAGGGTCAGAACAACTCGAAGGCATTTATGGATGTAGTGGCACAGGCCCATTATGTATATGACCATCGTTATGTACTGGACGCATCTTTATCCGGTTCTGCCGCCAGCATTCTGGAACCGGGACATAGATGGGGAATCTTTCCGTCTGTAGGTGCCGCATGGATTATGTCGGAAGAAGCTGCCTTGAAAAGCGACTGGTTAAACCTGTTGAAACTTCGTGCTTCCTACGGTATTTCCGGACGTGCTGATTATGGTACTGACCTTTATCTTGATGTGTATGGTACAGGGGGAAGTTATTATTTCGGAAAAAATCCGGCAAGCATTAGTGGTATGAAAATTACTCAACTGGGTATCACTGACATGACCTATGAGAAGTCTCACAAATTGAATGTAGGATTCGATTTCATAGCTTTCAACAAGTTATCTGTTACTATTGACGGTTTTTACGATCACCGCACAGATATTTTAGTAAGCGGAGATAATGCCGTGTCTTCTATATTTGGTTTGACAGCTCCCAATATCAATAATGGAGTTGTGAATAGTTATGGAGTAGAAACAAGCGTACGCTGGGCGGATAAAATTGGTGATTTTAATTATCAAATTGGCGGTATGCTGACTTTCAACCGTAACAAGATTATTAACCAGAACGAAGAATATCGCCCTCATGACTACTTGAAACGTACAGGCAAGCGTTTGGGACAGTTCTTCGGTTATGAAGTGGAAGGTATTTACCAGAGTCAGGAAGAGATTGACAACCGCGGTGTTAAACAAAACCTTTCAGATGTTCGTCCGGGTGATTTGAAGTATAAAGACCAGAACAATGACGGAGTTATTGACGCTTATGACCAGGTAGCTTTAGGATACAGTGCTATGCCGGAAATCTATTACTCATTCGACTTGAATCTGGAATATAAAGGTTTCGGTATCTATGCTTTGTTCCAAGGAACGGGAAATCAGAGCCGTCTTTTGAACACTTCAAGTGTGTATTGGCCTTTGATTAGTAACAGTACTATTTCCACCGAATATTATAACAATCGTTGGACTCCAGATACTCCGAATGCTAAATATCCGCGTCTGACTTCAGAAGGTTCCGCCAATAACTATACGACTAACTCCTTGTGGGTGGCTGATGCGTCTTATATGAAATTGCGTACATTGGAACTTTATTATAATTTCTCACAGGAAATGATGAAGAAGAGCAAATTCATCAAAGGTGCCAAAGTCTTTGCGCGCGGTCACGACCTTTTCTGTGTAGATAAGATTAAAGTATTAGATCCTGAAAATATCGGAACAAATCATCCGACCATGACTCAGTATACTTTTGGTGTTAACTTATCATTCTAAAAAGTAAAATGAACATGAAGTATTTTAAAATCAAACATATTGCCTTGTTGCTTGCGGTTACATCCGCTCCTCTGTACACAGCTTGTGATTTTATGGATTGCAGCGAAACAGATTATTATTCAAAGCAACAAATTCTGGATAACATGGACCGTGTGAAACAACTGGCTACACAGGTATATAGTTATTTGCCGCATGACTTCTGTAATACATCGGGAGCTATGCAAGACGCAGCTACGGATGATGCTATCCATGTTTACGAATCATCTGCTATCCAACGTTTTGTCAATGGTACGTGGTCAGCCAATTATACGGTCAATGACGTATTCGGTACTTACTACAACGCTATTCATGATGCTAACTTCTATCTTGAGAACTGTGTCGGACTGACGTTCGATGAATGGAAATATTCCGACGGTTTTGCCGATGGTTATAAAAGTTACCTGAATTATGAGCATGAAGTTCGCTTTCTGCGTGCATTCTATTACTTTGAGTTGGTGAAACGTTATCAGAATATACCTCTGATAACGAAGACACTGACACAGGAAGAAGCCAACGAAGCAGAACCTTCGGATGCAGTTACTATCCTGAACTTCATCATCAGTGAATGTACTGATCTGGCTAACGACAAATTGCCTGTTAATTATAATAATATGCCTGGTGGAGAAGGTAACTTGCAACGTGCTACTAAAGGTATGGCTCTTGCATTGAAGTCTCGTGCATCTCTGTATCTTGCCAGCCCTTTGTATTCTGCCGATGATACGCAGAAATGGAAAAATGCCGCTCAGGCAGCATACGATCTTATCAGTCAGGCCGGTACTTTAGGATATAGTCTGGACCCGAAATATTCTAATTTGTACGGTGCTACCAATAACCAAAGTAAAGAAGTCATCATGTGCCGTCCCACGGGAGCAAGTACAAGTTTTGAGTCTGCAAACTTCCCGATGGGAGTTACTAAAGGCTCTACTACCACTTGTCCGACAGAAAACTTGGTAAGTGCTTATGAAATGACAGATGGTACAGCTTTTGACTGGAGTAATGCAGAAATGGTTAAAGACCCGTATGCGAATCGTGACCCGCGTCTGGGAATGACCGTAGTATATAATGGTATGGCATGGCCTAAAACGACCCCGGTAGAAGTGTTTGAAGGAGGTAAGAACGGTCAGCCTATAAAAAATGCCACGACTACCGGATATTACTTGAGAAAATATGTGAATAACAGTGTCACTTTTGAACCGGGTGAAACTACTACCAGCCAGCAGCATAACTGGATCTTGTTCCGTTATGCAGAAATTCTGTTGAACTATGCAGAAGCAATGGTAAATGCTTATGGTGATCCTGACTACACAGGTTCTTATAGTCTGAGTGCACGCGATGCAGTCAACCAAGTACGTAATCGTGGAGATGTGAAGATGCCGGCGTATCCTGCCGACATGAGTAAAGATGCCTTTTTGAAACGATTGAAAAACGAACGCCGTGTAGAATTTGCATTCGAAGGACAACGTTTCTGGGATCTTCGTCGCTGGAAAGAATTAGATAATATGCAGAATATTTATAAAGTGAAAGTAGTTAAGCAAACTGACGGTACTATTCAATATACGAAAGCTTTACATGCCACTTACAATATTCAGGATAAAATGTATTTCTATCCGATTTCGAATACCGAACTTTTCAAAAACCATAAACTGGTACAGAACACAGGGTGGTAAATTTGGAATGAGATAACGAGTATATACCGATGAGGGTGTCAGTTCAATTCGAGGAAAGGCACCCTCATTATATTTAAAACATGAATTTCCGGCATTAACTAAAATCTAAAGTAAATTATGAAATATAGCTACAATGTATTTTTCATTATATTATGGGGACTTTTTATATCCTGTTCAAGCGATGATCCTGCAGTTGATTCTAACGAAGGGAAAGATGATAAAGAAGATCCTCTTCCCGATAAAGGAACTTTATTCGCCGACTTTGAAACGTATGATACAACCCCCTATTTCTTTCGTTATGGCAATTCAGGCAGTAGTAAGATAGACGATTATTATCCGCGTTGGGCATATTCCCATATAGTGATAGATAATCCGGTTCAAAGTGAAGAAAACACTTCCTCCAAAGTGCTGGAATATACTTCGATGGAAGCCCGGAATTACGGTTTGAAATTCCGTTTTTCCGAAACAGTAGATATTGATGAACTAAGAGGAATCCGTTTCCGAATTTATCAACCTGCCAATGTGATAGGAAAAGAAACGTGGAAGGGTACTTCCAAAGCAGTATCTCAACAATTAGGAGTTAAACTGATAGGAAGGTTTAATTCGGTGAATGATTACGAGCAGGAAGAAGGAGTTATATTAACCAATTCGTTGGTTGATTTCAAAGAAGAAGGAGCATGGAAAACATATACGTTTGCTTTTAGTAAAAGAGAATACAGTGCTGCCGCTACACAGTTGAAGAATGGTATAGCAGGTATAGTCATTCTGCCGACGTATAGTTCGGGAGTCACTTTGGCCGAGGGAAATAAGTATAAATGTTACATAGATGATATTGAAATTTTATAAGAACGGAAGGAGAGGAAAAGGATGAAAGGAAAATGTTTTCTAATATGTATGTTATTATGGGGGATGTCTTGTGTAAAGGCTCAAACCTCGGACGTGGATAAAATGTTTCCGAATGTCGTGCTCACACGTGAAAACTATGATAAAGTGAAAACAGCATTGGAGAAGGCTGATAATACTGCTTTTCCGATGAATTGGTATATCAAACAGATAGAAACTCCCGCTAAAAATATTGTAGAGAGTAACCGGAAAACGACTCCGGTTAAATCTATTGATGAAAATCCGGATAAGATAGACATTAGTAATGAAATGAAAGCTATTCATCAATTATGTCTCGCGTATGCTTTTACACAGGATAGGACGTATCTGAATAAAGCGGTTGAATATCTGAAAGCATGGTCTGAAATCAATGTTGCCTTGTCGAAAAGAAATATTCATGAAGAATCATATAATATTGCTGTCGAAGGTTATTCGTTGATTCGTAAAGTAATCGGCCAGTCTGACCGGGAATTGATTGATACCTGGCTACGTAAGAGGGCGGAGGTATTTATTAAAGATAATGACTTGAGGGTCAATAACTGGGGTACTTGTCTGTTATATCAATTTTATCTGTTCGGCACGGTATTGGAAGATGAGGCTATAGTCGATAAATTCCGTTCCTCATATGACGATTGGGTGAAGGGTAACCTGTTTCCTAACGGAACGACTACGGATTTACTCGGTCGTGATGCTTTTGCTTATCATGCTTATGATTTATTGTTCTTCGCTCGTCTTTGTCATTTGAAGGCGATGTATGAAGGTTATGAAGCTGCTGAAGCTTTCTATAAGAAGGATGTACATTGGGGAGCTTCTATCCGGAATAGTGTGGTTTTCTGGAAACCTTTTCTGTTGGATTCCAAGAAATATACTCACCTTGAATTTGTAGGTACAGAATATGAACCCGATAAGAAACGTTCGGATTACAATAAAGCTTACAATCCTTCGGGAACTTTATATGTGATCGATGAATTGTACGAAATAGATAAGGAACTTAAAGAGGTATTAGATTATTATAAACGTAATCCGGATGTTTCTTTGAAATTGGGATTAAGTTCTTTACGTTGGCATTAATGGTTGTATAAAATAAGTTTTGTATGAAAAGAATTTTTATAGTAATTGTTCTTTTGACAGTTATATCCAATTATTCTATGGCTACTACCGAAGACAATTTGCATTGGTTCAAAGATGCAAAATTCGGTTTGTTTATACATTGGGGATTATATTCTCAGACAGCCGGTGAATGGAAAGGCCATCCAACCGAAGGTGGCGAACACTTTATGCTTTATGAGCGTATTCCGTTAAAAGAATATGCAACAATAGCCAAAGATTTTAATCCGGTAAAATTTGATGCGAAGAAATGGGTACGGGCTGCCAAGCACGCAGGAATGAAATATTTGGTATATACGACTAAACATCATGACGGATTTGCCATGTATAATTCAGCTTGCAGTGATTATAACATAGTGAAGTGTACTCCTTTTGCCAAAGATCCTTTAAAAGAACTGGCGGAAGCTTGCAAAAAAGAGGGAATCAAGCTGGGACTTTATTATTCATTAGGACGTGATTGGGAAGATCCGGATGTTCCTACTAACTGGCCTGTAAAAGCAGGCCGCAGCAATACTTGGGATTATCCGGATGAAGATAGCAAGCAGTTACCGGCTTATATTGAACGCAAAGTAAAACCACAATTAAAAGAATTACTTACGAATTACGGTGAAATAGCAGTTATCTGGTTCGATACGCCTGAACTGGTTACCAGGCAACAGAGTAAGGAATTACGTGAATTAATTCATTCGTTGCAACCGGGGTGTTTAATCAATAGTCGCATTGGGAACGGATTAGGAGACTATTCAATTATCGAACAGAAACTTTCTAACAGCATAAATAACAAACCTTGGGAGGCTTGCCTGACGATGGGTAAGAACTGGGGGTACAATCGTTATGATACTGTTTATAAAAATCCGGATATATTAATCAGAAATTTTGTAGACATTGTTAGTAAAGGTGGAAATTTATTGTTGAATGTGGGACCAGACCAAGCAGGATGTTTTCCGGAGCAAACGGATATAATATTGAAAACTTTTCATAAGTGGCTGAAGAGTAATGGCGAGGCTATTTATGGAACAACTCCCTGGCGTATCTTTGGAGAAGATTTTACGGTAAATAGAGTAGAAGATACTGAACAGAAACCTTTTCACGATGCAGTATATGATGGAACTCCTAAAGATATTGTACCTGATGTCCGCTTCACCATGAGAGGTAAAAGTGTATATATTATCGTACGTCATGTTACTAAAGCTTCTTATACATTGCGTTCCTTTTCTTCGGAAAAGGATAAAATCAGGAAAGTTACATTATTGGAGAATCATAAGAAGGTAGACTGGGAATTGGATGATGACGGGTTAAAAATAAGTAATATACATCGTTCTGCTAAAGACTCTTTTCCTGTTTATGTGCTAAAAGTAGAATATTTCTGATACTTATAAAATTGAGAGTAAAGGTTGTGAATTTCTATAAAATTTGCAACCTTTTTTATTATATCTGACATAAGTGAAGAAAACCTTTGTTAGAATCGTAAAGGCAGGATTATAGATTGATTCGCTTATAAAAATGTTGTTTATGTCCAGTATTTTTTCGAATATTGCAAATTGTTAGTATATTTAAGCGATTAATTTGTGATTAACAGAACAACACCAAATAAAAAATAATATGAAGTTGCGTCATTTATTACTGTTGTTTATTTCTTTTTTCTTTGTTTTGCCATTATATGCTGAATATTTCAAACATATTGGTTTGTCGGAAGGTTTAACACAGCCCTCTGTAATGGCTATTTATCAGGATAGGTTGGGCAGAATGTGGTTTGGAACAAAGGAAGGAATAAGCCAATATGATGGAAACCGTGTAAGAATATTCAAAGGCTGGATAAAATCTGTAGGTGAAGAACCACCGGTCTGGTTGGGCAATGAAGTTTCGTTTATCGTTGGTGACAGCTTGGATAATCTATATTTCTTAATTGATAAGAATTTAATCAAATATGACATACAAACAGAGAAATTCTCCCGACTCACGAATGAAAGTATTATCACCGCGCTTACTTCGTCCGAAGGACAAGTGTGGTATATGAAACATGATTCTTTATTTTGTTTGAAAGCAGATAAAGAACCAACTTTTGTATTAAAAACGAATATCACTTCACGTATTTGTTGTCTGACCATGATGGACGATCAGATTGGTATCGGGACATATAACGGAGTTTATCTGATTGATCGCCGTACATATCAGCAAAAGCAACTATTGGAAGGGGTGGAGATTTATCGCATATTTGAAAGTTCTCAAAAAGAGCTATGGATTGGTACCCGCATGCATGGATTATATCGAATGAACGACAAACAACAATTGTCGAAAGTTCCTTATTTGCCGGGAACTTCGGAAGGTATCAGTAGCGAACAGATTCGTGATTTTGTAGAAGATAACGAGGGAAATATATGGTTCGGTACTTTTGACGGACTTCATCGCTACAGTATTGGTAACAAACAGTATTCTCTCATTCAAATTCCCCAATATGTGGGCGGGCTGAATCATCCCTCTATCTTTGCATTGTATAAAGATGTTGCCGGAACTATCTGGGTAGGTAGTTACTATGGAGGAGTTAATTATTTCAGCCCTCAACATGATACTTTTGTACATTATGACTATGGGAGAAAGATAAACTCATATTATTCTTATATCGGAGAAATTGTTATTGATAAGAATGAGCATTTATGGTTTAGTACAGATGGGGGCGGCATCACTTGTGTAGATAAGAAATGGAATACTCTTCAGCAGTTTACAGCCGGTGGAAAAAACTCTATTTCTCATAATAATGTGAAAAGTATTTGTTATGATGAAAAGAAGAATTGTCTGTATATAGGAACCTATTTGGGTGGTTTGTCACGTTATGACTTGAATACAGGTCGGTTTTATAATTATTGGAAAGAAGAGAGTCACTCTTCCGATATGCCTGATGAAATTGTTTATCATGTGAAGATATGGAAAGATCAAATATATATATCTGCCCATAATGGCTTTTTTCGGTTGGATACTCAGACACAGAAATTCCATAGGATCAACATTCCTTTTGCATTTTATGAGCATTTCGATATTGATGCGGAAGGTAATTTGTATATGGTGGGTTGGAAAAATGTTTTGTGTACTCATGTAGAACATCCCGAGTCTATAGTCTATGTTCCATTGGCAGAAGGAGATAGTAAAGCAACTCCTACCCGTGTGCTTGCCACCTCCGATGGTGTCTATATCGGTACGTTAGGAATGGGGCTCTTTTTTTATGATAGGCAGACGCGTAACATGGCTCATTATACTTCCCGAAACAATCAGTTGCCGGGTGATTTCTGCTATAATCTTTGCCGGACCCAGGATGGAAAGATTCTGATAACAGGTGATAAGGGAGTCACCTGCTTTGTTCCTTCCGAGGGCACTTTCACAACGATTGATTTGATGAGAAACTTTCCCTCGACTCATATTATCAACGGATGTGGAATTTTGGTATCCGGAGAGGGAAGTATTTACATTGGAGATACAAAAGGAGTAACCGTATTCTCAGAAAATGAGTTTAACAAAACCGGTACTGCTAATGAGAATTCTAACTTTTACTTTTCAGAACTTTGGGTCGATAATAAGACGATTATTCCGGGAGATGATACAGGGATATTGTCTCAGTCGCTCCCGTACACTCGTGAACTTAAACTTAATTATGATCAGAATAATCTGATTATTCATTTTGCTTTGTCCGATTACGGACAACAATTATCGGAAAAATGGTTTCAATATAAGCTCGAAGGTTTGGACAAGAATTGGATTAAGACTAAACAGACGGAATTGTATTACACTAATCTGGATCCGGGAAAATATACGTTGCATGTGGCTTCGATAAATGAAAAGAGCGGGCAAAGCTTGGAGGAAATAACGATGCAGCTTGTCATTGCCTCTCCGTGGTATGATACGTGGTGGGCATGGATAATCTATGTGACAGCTTTCATTGCGTGCGTTTTCTATTATGTATATAGTAAAATAGCAAAACGCACATTGGCTCTTTCTTTGGAAAAGGAACGTTTTGAGAAACAACAGATAAAGCAGCTTAACCAGGAAAAACTAGTTTTCTTTACAAATGTGAGCCATGAGTTCCGAACGCCTCTAACTCTGATTATCAGTCATATTGATATTCTATTACAAAAATATTCATTGAATCCTTCTATATACAATCAGATAACGAAGATTAGGAAAAATGCGCAACAAATGAATAAGTTGATCTCTGAGTTGCTTGAATTCAGGAAATTGGAACAGAACTATGGAACGATACAAATAAAGCAACAGGATATAATTGTATTTTTGAAGGAAATCTATCTTTCTTTTGTCGATTATGCACAGCAAAGGAATATAAATTATGAATTCAAATTACCGGAATTGTCTGTCTTATGTTGGTTTGAACCGCAATTAATGGAGAAAGTATTCTTCAATCTTTTGTCCAATGCCTTTAAGTATACCTCCGACAAAGGGAATATTATTCTGTCGGGAGAGATAACGAATAGTGATATAAAAATTAATATAACGGATACCGGTATCGGTATTTCTGAACAAGATAAAGATAAAATATTTGCACGATTCTTTCAGGCTGATAATCAAGAAAAGAAAGGAAGCCTGTTTAGCGGAACCGGTATCGGATTGGCATTGACCAGAACAATTGTGGAAAAACATCATGGAGAGATAACAGTGAAAAGTGTTGTTGGTGAAGGTAGTACATTTACAGTGCGGCTGCCCCGCCGGAAAGATGTATTCCTGAACGATAAGAATGTACAATTTTATACTCAGGATTCTGAAAGTGATATTATCCCCGATTCAATGCCTGTATTTGTAGATGAGGGGAATTCGCCCATAGAACTTATTGAGACTAAAGATACGGAAAACAAGACTCATACGGTGCTTCTTGTGGAAGACAATGATGAGTTGCTCCAAGTGCTGAAAGAGCTTTTCGAGCCTTTCTATAAGATCATTTGTGCCCATGACGGGAAAGAAGGACTCAGTCAGATTTATGAGAACTCTCCTGATTTAGTTATCAGTGACGTCATGATGCCTGAGATGACCGGGACAGAAATGTGTCTGCAGATTAAGAATAATATAGATTTATGTCATATACCTGTAATTCTGTTGACTGCACTCAACTCTACCGAGCAGAACATTGAGGGACTCAGCCGTGGTGCCGATGATTATATCACGAAACCCTTTCATGCACAGTTGTTACTGGCACGTGCCAATAACCTGATACGCAGCCGCTTGCTGATGCAACATCAATTTGATAAGAAACCGATGTCCGAGATTGATTTGGCCAGCATAAATCCTTTGGACAAAGATCTGTTGAAACGGGCTTCACAGGTGATTGAGCAACATATTGACGATACGGAATTTGATATTCCGGCTCTTTGTAAAGAAGTAGGTGTCGGTCGGTCATTGCTTTATACTAAGTTCAAAGCATTAACCGGCATGACACCCAATAACTTCTTGCTAAATTACCGCCTGAAGCACGCAGCCACTTTATTGAAGCAATACCCTGATCTTCCCATTGCAGAGGTTAGTGACCGTAGTGGGTTCAATGCGCCCGTATATTTCAGCCGTTGCTTCAAAAACCAGTTCGGATGTACACCTCAGAATTACCGGAAAGAAAAGAAACAGGCAGACTGATTCAGGACCGTTTCTTTTTTCCGAAACAATTCGTTCTGCTATTATTCACAGGACGAATGGTGAAGTCCGGCTGAGTACCTTTGGAGTAAATGATTACTTCTTCGCCTTTCTGTAAATCTATTTTGTACATAGATTCGGATAAAGCTGTGGCCTCAAATTGGCGTTTTCCTTTGAAGACAGGTGAGGATATGTCAGTCACTACAATGCAAGGTTCGCCTGCAAGGCTTTTGATAGTGATAAACTCAGTCTTACCGTTTTTCCGGCTGGCAGTGATAAGAAAAGCACCTTCAGCACGGAAGTCTTTATAAGCAATGTCTTTCCAACTGTCGGGAACGGCAGGGAAAATGCGCAGCTTTCCTCCCCAACTTTGAAGCAACATATCATGGATAGACTGGGCGGCAGATAATGGTGTTTCTATGACCGGGCCCGATTCACGATAAAGTGTATTGACAGATAAGAATTTAGTAAACAACTTGTCAAGGTATGTAAGCGCTTCATTGCCTTTACCTAAAGCGGATGATATAGAGGATGCTCCCGTACATGAATATCCCTGATGTGCCCCGGATTTGCCTTGCCAATAGAGGAGTGATTTCTCTATGAGGTCGTATTCTTCGGGATTTTCCTTATTGATGAGATATAGAGGATAGGCAGCCAATAGATGCGAATAGTGGCGGTGCGAGAAAGCATAAGGAACATCCCGTCCTATCATAAGCCCGTTGGCCGGGTCTGTGGGGAACGGTGTAAGTTCTTCCAAAATCGTTTTCCAACGCGGGATAAGCGGATCGTCTATGTTCAGCCGGCCGGTAATCTCAAGTAATGTCCGGCAACCCCAAGATAATAATGCCAGGTCGAAGTTACAATCTTCCGCACTGCCATATTCCGGAGAATATGTTTGGGGCAGATGTATCTTGCCGTCTTTTCCTTTGTAGGTAAAGTGCAGGTAGTAGTTGATAGCTTGTTTAAGTACAGGAAAGAGTTTGTTGCGTAATAGCTCGTCATCCATTTTGTGGCGATAAATCAACCATAAGCTATGGCATGCCCAAGGCAAAAGCCCGACTTCCGCTGCTTTGTCCACACCGGGGATTCCGATTTCGCCGGATTCGCATACCAGATTCGACGAGCGTCCTATTGCCAATGCGTCTTTGCGATAGGCTTCCGGTACGTTTTTCTTAAGGTTTTCTATATTGTTGTAAATAGCATTCTCCAGAGAGGCTGCCAAATCGAGATGATTGGATGCATTGAGTGCCCAATAGGTCAGTTGTACGTTCAAGTTCCACCATGCATTGGGCCATGGAGTGACGGTCAGCCATGGGCCGGTGTTGTCTATTAGTGCACGGTCGCCGCGCGTGGCACTGGCAAGCTTATACATCTGTATCCAATAGAAATTCTCTTTCATACCATCCGGTAACGTAAGGAAACTGCTCGGATAGTAATGATTCCACCAGGTACGGTGTTGTTTCTGTAATTTTCCGGTTCCTGTTGCTAATGCCTTATCCAAAATTTGAGCGGCATCCTTTTCGGCCGTGGCTTCGGGATACGAATGAGTTACGGTAATCCAGTATGTGCGTTCATTTTTTTTAGTTCGGGTTTCTTTCCATGCAACGGCTGTTTCACCTCCTGCCCGCAATTTCTGAACGGATACTTCCGGTTTTACCTCCGGTGCCGGGTTAAGAGAGTAGTCTTCAGGCACCTTTATCCATTTTCCTTCTCCTTTTGCATAAAGATATCGCGGGCTTTGGGCGGAGGCAGGTATCCATTCCCAACGGAAGTTTTTCTCTCCATCGGTGGCGTTAGTCTGAACCAGCATTACCATATCATTGGCGTGTACATAGGCGTGCAGACGGATGATTCCTTTTGTGGTGGTTATCTCTGCTTTTGTTTCGGCATTCCAGATGTCAAGATGCATCGTTCCATTTACGATTATACCTTCAGGATGTAAGGCGAAGTGCCCGGTGAGCAGTCGGGGAATGGCAAATAAGTCCGATCCCGCTTTGTGGTCGTGTACCGAGCAGTTGCCGGTTTCAAACCGGATATAGTTCTGTCCCGGTTCCTTATAAATCATAAGTCCCAACATACCGTTGCCCATATAAGCCGATTCATACCAGTATTCGGGCAATATTTCCCAGATCAAATCTTGTTTTTGCATGAAAGCAGGCCAGTCTATATCCGTTTTTACTTTTTCTGTTCGGGCGGATGCGGATGTATATCCTGTTACTGACAGACAAAGGCATAAAATAAAAAAGCGTATTTTAATGTTCTTCATGATGTTGTATGATTATTATGTCGCAGGCAAAGATGAAAATTATATCTGTATTAATCAATATTTTCCCCGTTGATTTGGATGATTTGGAAAATAGATGCAACTATTGAGGACAATTTAGTCAGATAAGATAAAAATAAATGGTGCTATTTTGCCATACATTAATATCTTAATTAGATGATAGAAAAAATACTTATATTTGTGTTCTCATTATTTTATACAATTATATGTATTCGGTCATTCAGAAAAGGAAATTATTCATTTATAATAAAGAATCTATATCATGAAATTGAAAAACTCTATTCTTGCAGGATGTACTGCTCTTGTGGTAGCCACATCTTGCACCCAAAGAGCTGTCGAGAAACAAACATGGGTTGAAAAAGCTATTGAAAACGCACACGCTCAAATTGGATTGGAAATTGATACTATTGAAAGTAGCGGCAGATTTCTGAATCCGGTGACGCTCAATAATAAGGGTGGTGTCTATTATTGCGGATACGCTGACTGGCGGAGCGGCTTTTTTCCCGGCAGTGTATGGTATTTGTATGAACTGACAGGCGACACTGCTTTGCTTCCGCTTGCCCAGAAATATACCGAGGCTATTAGCGAAGCACAAAATCTTACTTGGCATCACGATATTGGTTTTATCATTAATTGCAGCTTTGGCAATGGCTTGCGCCTGATTGATAAACCCGGTTATAAGGAGGTAATGATCCAAGCAGCAAAATCTCTTTGTACCCGTTTTCGTGAAAAGCCTCAAGTGATTCAAAGCTGGGATGTGAAAGGAAATAGCTGGCAGTCGGAACGGGGCTGGGAATGTCCTGTGATTATAGACAACATGATGAATCTTGAATTGTTGTTTGAAGCAACCAAACTTTCCGGTGATTCTACTTTCTATAACGTAGCGGTGATGCACGCAGACCGTACGTTGAAAGAGCAATTCCGCCCGGACGGAAGCTGTTATCACGTTATTGATTACAGTATTGAGGACGGAACCGTACGTCATCGCCAGACTGCTCAAGGCTATTCCGATGAATCTGTTTGGTCTAGAGGACAAGCATGGGCGATCTATGGATATACCGTATGTTATAGAGAAACAAAGAATCGTACTTACCTTGACCAGGCAATCAAGACTTTCGAATTTATGAAAAATCTTAAAAATATGCCGGAGGACCTTGTTCCATATTGGGATATGGACGCGCCTGATGTTCCTGCTGCCCCGCGAGATGCTTCTTCGGCTTCTGTCATAGCATCCGCCTTATATGAGATGAGTACTTATGACCTGCCGGACGCTGCTTCTTACCGGGCGTATGCCGACAAAATAATGGAGTCGCTTGCATCAGAGAGCTATACTGCCAAATTGGGAGAAAACGGACGGTTTATCCTGATGCACAGTGTAGGTAGTATTCCTCATAACAGCGAAGTGGATGTTCCGTTGAACTATGCGGATTATTATTATCTGGAAGCTTTGAAACGTAAAACGGATATTGAAAAAACTGCCATTTAAAAAGAATGATTATGAAAATGAGAATTGTTTTATTAGCTCTTATTTCTTTTTGTTTCCTGAGTGTAAATGCCGCTGATAAGAAAAAGAATCAACCGGTGAACGACAGAACACAGTGGGTTGACTTATGTTATAAAATAGCGCAACCCGTTTTGGAGAATATGAGTAAAGGCGAGTTGCAAAAGAATATGCAACTGGAGTTGAGTCCTACGTGGGACGGAAGAGACAAGCGAGTGGCTTATATGGAAGCATTCGGTCGGCTCATGGCAGGCATTTCTCCCTGGCTGGAGCTGCCTGATGATGATACGGCAGAAGGAAAGCAACGCAAGCAAATACGTGAGTGGGCTTTGAAGGCTTATCAAAATGCTGTTGACCCGCAGAGTCCGGATTATTTGCTGTGGAAAGGACATCAGCAGCTTTTGGTAGATGCCGCTTATCTTGCGGAAAGTTTCATCCGTGCTCCTAAGGCCACTTGGGGACAGTTGGATGATACGACAAAAGAACGTTATATTGAATGTTTTAAGAAGGTGCGTGTCATCCGTCCTGCCTATAATAACTGGTTACTGTTTCGTGACATGGTAGAGGCTTTCTTGCTTTCCGTCGGTGAAGAACCTGACGGTTATGCCTTGACTACCGGCCTTAATAAAATAAATGAATGGTATCTTAGTGACGGATGGTATTCCGACGGAGCGGAATTTTCGTTGGATTATTATAATTCTTTCGTTATTCATCCCATGTATGTCGAGATACTGGAAACGTGCAGCAAGAACCGTTTTCCTACCCCAATCAGTTATAAGCTGGCAATCAGTCGTATGCAACGTTTTAATACCTTCATCGAACGTCTTATTTCTCCGGAAGGTACCTTCCCGGCTTTCGGGCGTTCCGTAGTCTATCGTATGGGAGCATTCCAATCGTTGGCATTGGCTGCCTGGAAATATGGCCTTCCTGAAGGACTGACTAACGGACAAGTCCGGAGTGCATTAAGTGCAGTGATGAGAAATATGTTTTCAGTAGATGGAAATTTTGATGATAAAGGATTCCTGGCACTTGGTTTTGCGGGACATCAGCCGGATTTGGCCAACTATTATACTAATAATGGTAGCTTGTATATGACTTCACTCGTTTTCTTGCCTTTGGGTCTTCCTGCCGATCATCCTTTTTGGAGTGATCCGGCCGAGGAATGGACATCTCAAAAGGCGTGGGCGGGAAAAGCTTTTCCAATTGATGGACACCAGTCATTAAAGAAGTGATGTTTCCCCCGTCATTATCCGTTCAACGCGGGTAATGACACATCCTTCTAAAAAATAGATAGTTTAATGGCTTGAAACACTAAATATCGAAAAAGAGGCTAACGTTAGGTCAGCCTCTTTTTCGATATAAGAATTTTTAATTTTACTCTTCCGTGCTTTGAAGCATCTGGAACAGTTTGTCTAACTTCGGAGCCATGATAATCTCCGTACGGCGGTTCTTACTTCTGCCTTCTGCCGTTTCGTTGTCATCGACAGGCATATATTCGCCGCGGCCGCTCGGTTGTATCTGCAAAGGATTCACGTTATAGTTTTTAATCAGAATACGTACGACGGAGGTAGCACGGATCACACTCAAATCCCAGTTATCCTTGAATTGTACAGTGTTGATAGGCTTATTGTCCGTATGTCCTTCAATAAACACATCAATATCCGTCTGTTTGTTCAGTACTTCGGCCAATTTGCCAAGAGCTTCTTCACCACGCTTATCCAGACGGGCGCTTCCTGATTGGAATAATAATTTATCCGACATTGCCACATATACTTTTCCGTCTTTTTCGCGAACGGTCAGTTCATCGCTGCTGAAACCTAATAACGCATCTTTTACGCTACTCAACAGTTTCCGGACTTTCTCATTCTGCGCATTGATCATCTGCTGCAACTCGTTGATAGTACGCTCTCTTTCGTTCAACTCGTTTTTCTTCTGGTTCAACAGGGCGTTCAGTTTTTCCTGTTCGGTCATGTTCACATTCAGCATACTTTGATACTGGCGGATACTGTTTCCCATTTTTGTTGTATCACGCATGAGGTTTTTGATTTGTACCGACATTTGGTTGCCCGTGTTACGGCAGTCGGTCAGTAGTCCTTGCAAACTATCTTTGCTTGCGGTAGCTGCCAGCTCTGCAAGCATGAACTTCTTTTTCGTTACACATGAAGTACATAATAGGATTGTAAGGAAGGTAAATAAAGTAATTTTCTTCATTGTGTTTTATGTTTTAAAAGGATATATACAATTAGCTTTGTAGAAATTCACATAGTTTTTGCACAGCCAGTGCACGGTGGCTGATTTTATTCTTGACATCATTTCCCAGTTCGGCGAACGTCCGTTCATAGCCTTCCGGTTTGAACACGGGATCATAACCAAAACCCGAATCGCCCCGTTTTTCTCTGATTATCTCGCCCTTTATCACTCCTTCAAAAAGATATTCCTTTCCGTCCAATATCAACGAAATGGCAGTACGGAATTGTGCTTTGCGATTTTCTTTGCCTTCCAGTTCGTGAAGCAGTTTGAGCATATTGGCTTGGGCGTCGTGTCCTTCGCCGCCTGCATAGCGGGCGGAATAGACTCCGGGGGCCCCGTCCAAGGCTTCTACTTCCAGTCCGGTATCATCGGCAAAGCAATCCAGGCCGTAGTTTTTAAAGATAAACGACGATTTCAACAGGGCGTTTCCCTCCAGCGTCTCGGCTGTTTCGGGAATATCCGTATGGCAACCGATATCGTTGAGGCTCAGCAGTTCTATTTGGTCTCCTAAGATAGCGGCTATTTCTTCCAGTTTATGAGCGTTGTTGGTAGCAAATACCAGTTTGCGTTTCATCATCTTATTTTGTTTTTAACGGGGTTGTTCAATACTTATCGGGCCAATCAAAGCTTGGAACCGGTTATTTTACTTTCAGTTTTTCGAATCCTTCGCCATATACTCCGATAACTGAACTTTGGGAGATAAAAGCATTCGGGTCGATACGTTTCACCAGACGGAAGATGTCGAGTGACTGGCGTTTCTTGGCAAGTACTACCAGTACTTTTACATTGGCTTTACTGTACCAGCCTGTGCCATCGAGCACGGTTACTCCGCGATCGGCATCTTTGATGATACGGTCGGCTATTTCGTCATACTTCTTGGAGAAAATGAAGAATTGGACCGATTGGCGTGCACTGTTGATAATCCAGTCGAGCACGACGCCAATGATGAACAGGGTGACGAAACCGAAGATAACACGACGCCAGTCATGGAATATAAAGTAACAGGAACTGATGATGAATACATCGCAAATCATAATCATTCTTCCGAGTGTCACATCTTTATATTTGTTAACTATGGCGGCGATAATATCTGTTCCTCCCGTACTTCCGTTATAGTTGAACACAATGCCCAGACCTACGCCACACATGGCGGCACCGATGATACAGGCCATGAAATCCTGTCCGGGACCGAGCAGTAGCGGTTTGCCGTCGGCTGTCATGTCCGGTACTTCCACATAATTGTTGACCAGTAGTTGGAACAACCAGAGCAGGAAAGTCAGCATAAAGATAGCATATGTCGTTTTTATACTGAATCGCGGGCCTAATATCCGGATAGCAAATGTCATCAGAACGGCGTTGATAATGAAATATGACCATTGGATAGGGAATCCGGTTGAGTAGTAGATGATAGCACTGATACCGGTAGTTCCTCCGGTCGTTATCTGATAGGGCAGTAAGAATGCCGCCCAGCCCAAAGAATAGCTGATTAGTCCGAGAGTGATGTAAGCATAATCTTTCACTTCTCTCATTATTCCCGCTTTTGCTAGTTTATGCATTGATTTTAAGTATTAGGTGTCAAAGTATCAGGTATCAAGTATTAAGTATTCACCTTGCGGATATATATTTGAATCATAGCCGTGGTGATACTTAATACTTATTACTTAATGCCTGTTTAAATAACAACGTTTACAATCTTCTTCGGAACGACGATGATCTTTTTCGGAGTCTTTCCTTCAATCCATTTCTGTGAACGTTCGTCAGCCAATACGGCTGCCTGGATGGCGTCCGAAGTTTCATCTGCAGCAAATTCCATATTGAAACGTGCCTTTCCGTTGAAAGAGATCGTGTAGTTGATTGTATCTTCTTTCAGATATTCTTCGTTGTATGCCGGCCATTGGGCGTCGCATACGGAAGTTTCGTGTCCCAGTACGTCCCACAATTCTTCGCAAACGTGCGGAGCGAAAGGAGCAAGCGTGATGACGAGTTGTTCCAGAATCTCTTTCTTACTGCATTTCAGGTTGAAAAGCTCGTTTACGCAAATCATGAATGCACTGATAGAGGTATTGTAAGAGAACTGCTCAATGTCACCGGTCACCTTCTTGATAAGTTTGTGGAGGCTTTTCAGTTCTTCCTTCGTTGCCGGTTCGTCCGTCACTAGATATTCATCCGTGCGGCTGTAGAACAGCGACCAGAATTTGCGGATAAAGCGGTGTACACCATCGATACCGTTTGTATCCCAGGGTTTGGACTGTTCTACCGGGCCGAGGAACATTTCGTACATACGAAGTGTGTCCGCACCGTATTTCTCAACAATCATATCCGGGTTGACAACGTTGAACATTGACTTACTCATCTTTTCAATCGCCCAACCACAGACATATTTTCCGTCTTCGAGGATAAACTCTGCCGTTTTATATTCGGGACGCCATGCCTTGAATGCTTCCAGGTCGAGAATGTCATTGGATACGATGTTAACGTCTACGTGAAGCTGTTGAAAATTGATAATATGTGTTCCTTCAATATCTTTTTGGCAATTTAGAGAGGAAATATATTGGATTTTTTTGTCAATGTTGTCAATACTTTCTACCTTTTTTACTATGTTATAAGATACATATATATTGGTGGGTTCAATCAGTTCAGCAACTTCGTTGAACATATTATTTTTTCTAACTAAAATCATACGATATACAAAGTTACTGCGACCCTGAATCATTCCTTGGTTTACTAATTTTTGGAATGGTTCTTCCATTATGGATACACCCATATCATAAAGGAATTTATTCCAGAAACGAGAATAAATCAAGTGTCCCGTAGCATGTTCGGTACCCCCTACATATAAGTCTACATTCTTCCAGTACCGGTCAATTTTCGGGTCAACCAATGCTTTATGATTGCGCGGGTCCATGTAGCGCAGATAATATGCGGAAGATCCGGCGAATCCCGGCATGGTATTCAGTTCCAATGGGAAAACGGTTACATTATCAATCTTTTCGTTTTCTACCACGCATTTGTTCGCTGTGTCCCACGCCCATTTCGTAGCGTGTCCCAATGGAGGCTCGCCTGTTTCGGTAGGCAGGAACTTGGCAACTTCCGGAAGTTCCAGTGGCAGACAGCTTTCTTCGATTACATAAGGCATTCCGTCTTTGTAGTAAACCGGGAAGGGTTCACCCCAGTAACGTTGACGTGAGAAGATAGCGTCACGTAAACGGTAGTTTACTTTCACGCGACCCAGATTATGTTCTTTTACATAGTTCTTGGTTTTTTCAATTGCTTCTTTGATAGTCAGTCCGTTCAGGGAGAGGTCACAGTAAGGAGTGACGTCCGGACGCGGAGAGTTGCAGACGATACCTTCTTTGGCGTCGAAACTTTCTTCGCTGACATCACAACCTTCTACCAACGGGCGGATTTCCAATCCGAAATGCTTGGCAAAGGCGTAGTCGCGGCTGTCGTGAGCAGGTACGGCCATGATAGCTCCCGTTCCGTAACCGGCCAATACGTAGTCGCTGATCCAGATAGGTACTGCTTCGCCTGTGAACGGGTTGATCGCATACGAACCACTGAATACACCGGTAACGCTGCGGTCGGCAATACGTTCACGTTCCGTACGTTTCTTAGTACGGTCGAGGTAAGCGTCTACTTCCGCTTTTTGTGCAGGAGTGGTTAATTGTGCCACCAATTCACTTTCCGGGGCCAACACCATAAAGGTAACACCGAACATGGTATCTGCGCGGGTGGTAAAGATTGTAAATTCGAGATCACTGTCTTTTACCTTGAATTGAACTTCGGCACCTTCCGAGCGTCCGATCCAGTTTCTTTGAGTTTCTTTCAGAGAATCTGTCCAGTCGATAGTATCCAGTCCGTCAAGCAAACGTTGTGCGTAGGCGGATACACGCAGACACCACTGGCGCATCTTCTTTTGGATGACGGGGAAACCGCCGCGTTCGCTGACGCCGTCCACTACTTCGTCATTCGCCAATACCGTTCCTAATTCAGCGCACCAGTTTACCATTGTTTCGCCCAGATAAGCGATGCGGTAGTTCATCAGGATTTCCTGCTTTTCCTTTTCACTTTTTGCGTTCCATTCATCGGCGGTGAAACTGATTTCTTCACTGCAAGCGGCATTCAGTCCCTCGTTTCCGTAGACAGCAAAGGCTTTTTCCAGTTCTTCGATAGGGCGTGCTTTCTGCTCGTCGTTGCAATAATAACTGTTGAACATTTTTAGGAAAGCCCATTGTGTCCAATGGTAATATTCCGGGTCGCAAGTACGGATTTCACGGTTCCAGTCGAAAGAGAAACCTATTTTGTCGAGTTGCTCGCGGTAGCGGTCGATATTGTTGATGGTAGTGATGGCCGGATGCTGTCCGGTCTGGATAGCATATTGCTCGGCGGGCAAGCCGTAAGCGTCGTATCCCATCGGATTGAGTACATTGAAGCCTTGCAGTCGTTTGTAACGGGCGTAAATGTCCGAAGCGATATATCCCAGCGGGTGTCCTACGTGTAGTCCGGCTCCTGAAGGATAGGGGAACATGTTTAATACATAAAATTTCTGCTTCGATTCGTCTTCCGTAACTTGGTAGGTTTTCTCTTCCACCCACCTTGCTTGCCACTTCTTTTCAATCTCCCTGAAATTGTACTCCATAGTGATAAAGTTTTTATTTATAGTGATTTATACTGTTATTTCTAATTTGAGGCACAAATTTACGTGTTTATTTTCAGATAACCACGCTTTACCTATTGACTTTCTCGTTTTTATTTCGTATATTTGGAGAAATTAAAAACAGAAAAGTAATCATGAAATATATAAGTATTATTACATAGGTTCAATAGGTGAATGTGCAAAATTGCATATGAGGATAACGAATGGGCAAGAAACTGTGAAGGTTCTTGCCCATTTTTGTTGCAATAATTTGATTTGAGTAACTGAAAGTGCCTAAAAATAGTTTTTAATAAACTTGGGAACCGTTTATAATAAACTATTTCATTATTTATTAAAAACTCGAAGCGGGTTTATGCAATATCGGTGATAAAGTGTAAAGAAGAAATATCGTGAGGATTTGCCGATTTTTAGTTTTTTCCTTATTTGGTAAGATTTGTTTATACAATGAACCCTTTGCGTTTGTTGGTATTTTATTTGACAGTGACCGGGTGCTTCGGCAAGAAGTGACTATTTATAGTTTTGTTTAGTCGAGATTCTGTCTGAAATATATTCATAAGAGTCGGTATATATTTTCGTGATTCCCTGTATCTTTGCGGCATTATTAAAAGTATAAGTATGAAACTGACGCACGGATACTATCATCTGATTGCCATACTGACGGTTGCTATCTGGGGGCTGACCTTTATTGCAACGAAAGTATTGATTAATCACGGACTCACTCCTCAGGAAATTTTCTTTTATCGCTTTTTGATAGCCTATATAGGTATTTGGGCGATTTCTCCAAAACACTTGTTTGCCGATAATCTGAAAGATGAGCTTTGGTTGGTGGCGGGAGGCGTATTCGGCGGATCGCTTTATTTCTTCACAGAAAATACAGCTTTGGGGATTACCCAAGCCTCCAATGTTGCTTTCATCATTTGCACGGCTCCTCTGCTGACTACGATTCTTTCCCTGCTCTTTTATAAGAGTGAGAAGGCTACGAAAGGGCTGATCTATGGTTCGCTGTTGGCCCTGATTGGCGTAGGGCTGGTCGTCTTTAACGGAAGTGTGGTGTTGAAGCTTTCTCCTGTGGGTGATTTGCTCACTTTGCTTGCGGCTCTGTCATGGGCTTTTTATAGCCTGGTAATAAAGCGGATGACGGGACGTTATCCCACGGTATTTATTACCCGTAAGATATTTTTCTATGGGGTATTGACTATTCTTCCCGCTTTTCTTCTTCATCCGCTGCAACCGGATTTTGATGTGCTTCTGCAACCGCTCGTATTGTCCAATCTCTTGTTCCTGGCAGTCCTGGCTTCTTTGATCTGCTATATTCTTTGGAATGTGGTTTTGAAACAGCTGGGAACGATGCGGGCTTCCAATTATATCTATTTGAATCCGTTGGTGACGATGGTGGCTTCGGTGCTCATTCTCCACGAACAAATCACATGGATTACGTTAATGGGGGCGGCTTGCATCATATTAGGGGTTTATCTGGCGGAAAAGAAGTAGGATCATTCCATCTTTTATCTGCCGGGAAACTTAGAACAAATATTGATATTGTGTACCCAAGAACTTCCGGATTTGTTTCAGCGCTTTTGTGATTTGTGCCTCTACTGTCTTGACAGATATATCCATTGACTCCGCGATTTCCTGGTTTGTCAGATTCTTCGTGCGGCTTTGCAGAAATACCTCACGACATTTTTCGGGAAGTGACAGGATAGCCTCCTGAATTAAATTATTCAGTTCTTCTGTTTCCAGTGAATCGGTGATGCTTACTTGCGGAGTGTCCTGTCCGTTGATGTCGTCCAGTGAGACAGTAGCCTTTCTGTCCCGTATAGCGTTCAGACACCTGTTTTTGGCAGCCTGAAAAAGATAAGCTTTGAAAGTAAGCCTGATTTCAAGTTTTTTTCTGTTTTCCCATACGGACGCAAAGATGTCACTTGCTATATCTTCCGCTTCTTGTGTATCTCCTAAATACAAATACATAAAGCGGCAAAGAACAGTGAAATAAGTATCGAAGACGTACTTGAACGCCTGCTTATCACCATTCTTTATCAATTGCAAAAGGAACATATCGTCCATAGTGTTTGTAATTAGGTTAGTGAGACGTTGCAAAGTTAAAGAATATTTTTTTAGTAGAAACTAAAAAAATGCTTTTCTGAATAAGGGTATGATTCGTTTTTTGTGTCTTAGTATCGGTAACAGTTAAAAACGACAGCGAAGCATGAAAAAAGAAATACCTTGGGAGTTAATCATTTCCGACCTGAAACAAGACATCTCCGATGCTGATAAAAAGCACTTGGAGGAGTGGGTGTCTATCGATGAGAACCGGAAGGTGTATGAAGAACTTCGGGGAGTTTGGGAAAAGGTGCGTGCTAAAGTTATCAATTATACGCCGGACGTAGATTTCTACTGGAAAGAGTTGATGCAGCGTATGGAGGAGTGTGAGGAGGCTGAACGGAGACAAGCTGAAGATATGGAAAGGTCTGAAGATAAAGTTGAAGTGAATCTCAAAGATAAGGAACAACCTGTTCGTTTGTGGGCTTTCCCCCGTTTTCAACGCTATGTTGCGGCTGCCTGCGTAGTTGTGGCTGTCTTCCTTTCCGTTTCTTTATATATAGGTATAAAGATCGGTCAGCCGGAAATGGCGCAACAAACCTATTCCAATTGGGGAGGTAAATCGGAAGTAGCTCTGCCGGACGGGTCGAATGTATGGATTCATTCGGCTACTTCGCTTACTTATAATACGAATTATTATTCGAAAAACAGAAATGTCCGGTTGAATGGAGAGGCTTACTTTGATGTGGCCCACGATAAAGATCATCCTTTCGTCGTTGAAACCGAAGGAATGAAAATCACCGTACACGGTACAAAATTCAATGTAGAATCCTTTCCCGGTTCGGAAAATACATTTGTCAGCCTGAAAGAAGGTTCGGTGTCGTTGGAGACGAAAGCGGAAACCCGTTTTCTGCATCCGGGAGAAGTCGGTACTTTCAACAAGCGTAACGGACGGCTTCAAATAGAAAAAGGAGATATCGAGTTGGCTGTCTCGTGGGCAAGCAATCAGATTGTATTTAAAAACAGGCCGTTGGATGAGATTTGCCCTCTTCTGTCCAAATGGTATAATGTGAAGATAAATTTGTCTCCGGAATTGCAGGAACAGTACAGATACACATTCACCTTGCGGCACGAACCGTTGGAAGAAATCATGCGAATCATGTCGCGCATTCATCCTATCAACTATGAATTTAATGATGAGAATATGTTGACAATTTTACCGAAGCAGAAACAATAAGTGGTAACACACAATGCAAATATCCGAGTTCAATATCGGTAAAATGATTTTTTTGACAAATAAGTAAGAGAGAAAGGCGAGCCTATGATATAATGAAGATATAGAATAAATAAGGGGGAAGTTCCGCTTCCGGCTTTCCCCCCTACCAAATCAAGTTTTTTATTAACCGAAGAAAGTGAGTGAACATTAAAATCTGACCCATTTTAATGCAGCCTCCTTACAGTTAACTTTTAATATCGCAAAAATATGAATTTAAAAAAGCATTTTGCACTTTTAACGCTATTATTTTTTAGCGTTGTACTTTCTGCACAAGTAAAAGAGAAGATGATAACGATAAGCTTCTCGAAAATTCCATTGTCCGAAGCTATGGCACGCATTGAGAAAACCAGCGGCTATACCTTCTTTTATGACGCAACACAAGTAAATGTGAAACAGGAAGTCAGCCTGAACGTGAAACAGGTTCCTGTATCCAAAGCGGTAGGAGAAATGCTGAAAGGCATTGACCTGTCATTTGAAGTGACCAGCACACAGATTGCCTTGTTCCCCAAAAAGAGTACTCCGGCACAAACGGGCAAGGCGACTACAATCATCGGTAAAGTTGTAGACGAGAACGGAGAGCCCATTATCGGAGCTAATGTTTTGGTAGCCGGCACAACGACCGGTGTGATTACCGATATTGACGGTAACTACAAACTGGAAGCGCCTTTCGGATCTTCGCTTCAGATCTCGTATATCGGTTATACGACTCAGACGGTGAAAGCCGGGCAGAAGTCTATCATCAAAATGAAGGAAGACTCCAAGACACTGGAGGAGGTCGTAGTGGTAGGTTACGGTGTAATGAAGAAGAAAGACCTGACCGGAGCCGTGGCATCCTTGAAAGCCAGCGACCTTGAAAAAGAACAACCGAAAACTGTTCAGGATATGCTCCGCACGGGTGTGGCCGGACTTTCGGTAGGTATCGAAACCGACACGAAGGGTAACACCAGCATGATGGTGCGTGGTAAAAACAACCTGCGTGCAACGAGTACGGATAAATCTTCCCTTGAGCCTCTGATTGTATTGGACGGAGTAATCTATTCGGGACAGATGACCGACATCAATCCTAACGACATTGAGCAGATAGACGTATTGAAAGACGCCAGTTCCACAGCCGTTTATGGTGCGAAGGCAGCCAATGGCGTTGTGCTGATTACTACCAAGAAAGGAACAAGTTCAACGAAACCGATTATCAATTTCAGTGGTACATGGGGACTTTCAATGGTGAACTCTTTGCCGGAAGTATACGAAGGAGAGGATTTCATCAATTTCCGCCGGGATGTGGAAGTTAGCAAGAATCCTTCAAAAGCAGCTACCGGATATTTCGACAATCCGGCACACATGTCCAATGCGGACTTGGCAAACTGGATGGGAAACGATAAAGGCGACCCGACAAGTATCTGGCTGACACGTCTCGAATTTACCAATACGGAGGTCAACAACTATTTGGCCGGACGTCTTGTAGACTGGCGCGATGTCATTTATCAGGATGTAGCGTTACGTCAGGATTACACGGTCAGCGTGGCAGGAAAGAAAGACGAAATGTCTTATTATTCATCTATCAACTACCTGAAAAACGAGAGTAACGTGCGTGGCGGAGGATACAGTGCTATCCGTGCACGTATCAACCTGGAGAATAAGATACAGAGCTTCCTTACTTACGGTGTGAACGCACAGTTTACTTCACGTGATGAGGGATATATCAGTAGTTCATCCGGCAATTACACTACTCTTTCACCTTTCGGAAGCCTTTACGAAGACGATGGAGTGACTTTGAAACAATACCCTACCGGTAACAATAACCAGAGCAACCCGTTGCTTGCTCCGGCTTTCCAGAATAAACGCAATGACATCGAGAACTTGAATGCAGCTCTTTATCTGAAAATCACCCTCCCTTTGGGCTTTTCTATCCAGACTACTTATTCTCCGCGTTTTGAATGGACAAACTATCTTTTCCATAAGGCAGCCGCTTCTCCCGACTCCGGTTCGCAGAACGGCCGTGTGGAACGTACGCATACGAAGGATTTCTATTGGCAATGGGATAATATGCTGAAGTGGAACAAGACATTCGGCAAGCACGCTTTTGACTTTACTTTCCTTGCCAACTGGGAGAAGTTCCAGCGTTGGCATGATGAAATGACGAATGAAAACTTCCTGCCTACCGACGAACTGGGTTATGGAGGTATCGGTTTCGGTACCAGCCCTAACGTATCCAGTGATGATGTCTACCGTACAGGAGACGCCTTTATGGGACGTCTGCACTATGTATACGACCAGCGTTACCTGATTACCGCCACTGTACGTCGTGACGGATATTCGGCTTTCGGCCTTGCGAACCCGCGTGCCACTTTTCCGGCTATCGCATTGGGTTGGGTGTTCTCTGAAGAGAAATTCCTGCACCGTCCGGATTGGTTCGAATATGGTAAACTGCGTCTCTCATGGGGTAAGAACGGTAACCGTGCCGTAGGTACTTATGCTGCATTCATGCAGTTGGCCCCGCGCAAATACATTTATGTGGATCCGGCAACCGGCAGTCTGGTGACCGCCAACACTTTCTATGCTTCTACTATGGCTAACCCCAACCTGAAATGGGAATCAACGACTTCATGGAATATCGGTACGGACCTGACTTTCCTGAAAGGCAGACTGAGCGCGAACCTGGATGTATATAAGAAGATTACGACCGACCTGCTTGTCAGCCGTGAGTTGCCCAGCCTGATCGGTTACAGCTCCGTGATGTCTAATATCGGTGAGGTCCAGAATACCGGTGTCGAGCTTTCACTGAACTCTACCAACATCAGAATGGATAAGCTTACATGGCGTACTTCTTTCAGCCTGGCTTATAACAAGAACAAGATAACTCACCTGTACGGAATCATGGAAGATGTGAAAGATGCGGACGGTAACGTTATCGGCCAACGTGAAGCGGACGATATCAAGAACAAGCGTTTCATCGGACACGATATTGATGAAATCTGGGATTACAAGGTAGTAGGAATCTGGCAGGAAGAAGAACGTGAAGAAGCTGCCAAATACGGTCAGCAGCCGGGTGACGTTCATCTGCTGGATAAAGATATGAACTACAAATATGACAATACGGATAAGGAATTCCAGGGAACTACGATGCCGCGTCTGCGTTGGAGTATGCGTAATGATTTCACGTTGTTCAAGAACTTCAATATCTCGTTCAATATGTACTCCTATATCGGACATAAAAAGACATTGGGACGTTTTACCAACGACAATGCTTTGCTGAACGTGACGAACCAGATTAAACGTGACTACTGGACGCCGGAAAACCGTAACAATGAATATCCGCGTCTGGCCAACAAGAAGCCTGCCGGCGTTTCGTATGCCATTTACAAGAACGCTTCTTTCCTGCGTTTTGATAATATCTCAATCGGATATACTTTCCCGAAGAAGCTGATAGAGCCGCTGCGGATTCAGAACCTGAACGTCAATGCTACGATGAAGAATGCAGGTTATATCTCCGGTTGGCCCGGTTACGACCCGGAAAACAGTGATGCAAATACCCCGAGAGTAATTTATTTTGGTATTAACTTGACTTTATAATATCTACAGACTGATGAAACTAAATAATAAGAAAACAGGCATTGCCTGCATGATTGGAGTAGCTGTATTAGCAAGTAGTTGTTCGGATTGGCTGGACCCGAAGCCACTTTCATTCTATACGCCGGAGATTTCTTTTACGGATTACAACGGCCTGAAGACCGGAACGGATATGTTGAACCGTGACGTCCGTTACTTTGATTTTTATCCCACAGGAGGCTCTATGGACCCTTGTATCCTTTCCGAATATTTCTTTTCGGATATAAGTGTCAACGGACGTACTGACGCGGCAAACTCTCCACAGGATCTTGTTCGACAGATTACTCCCAGTGCTTCTCTGACAGGAAATGCAAGTCAGATTAATAACTATTGGACCTATTTGTATAAAGGTATTAAAGACGCCAATACATTGCTGACCCGTTCGGAAACGGCAGAGTTTGACAATGAAGACCAACGTAAGGAGATTGAAGGATTGGCATGTTTCCATCGTGCTTATCGTTATTACCGTCTGGTGAATCAGTATGGGGATATACCGTTCATCACAGAAGAAATCACCGGGCCACGTTATGATTTTTATTCAACGAAGCGTGAAGCAATCTTGCGGTATCTGAAAAACGATTTGGACCGTACGGCTCCTTATCTGAAAAACAACGTTTATATCGGTATGGTGACTCAGGCTGCGGCTTATCACTTACTGACAAAGATCAATCTTGCATTGGGCGAATTTGACGATGCAATCGAATCAGCCAATAACGTCATTAATGACGGAGTGCACTATCTAATGACAGAGCGTTTCGGTGTTGACAAGAATGACGCTACCAAGAATGTGATTTGGGACTTGCATCAGTCTGAGAATAAATCCTTGCCTGAAAACAAAGAAGTACTTTACATGGTGCTCGACCGTTATGATGCCGGTGAGGATATTCGTTCGGCAGCCGGACTGGAAATCAAACGGCAGGTGCTTCCCTGGTTTGCAAAAGACGGCGAGATTAAAACTCCCGACGGCAAAAACGGATTTACCGATAACGATGCAAAGAAAAATCCCTATCTTGAGCAATATGGTCGTGGAGTATGTACAGCACGTTCTACCTGGTATCATACGCACATGATCTGGACACTGGATGACACAGATCTTCGTCATGCTCCGGGCAACTGGATAGAAATGACCGACCTGACCTACAATAATCCTGAACTCAAAGGTACGGAATGGTACGGACAACCGGTTCGCTTTAAAGACGATAAAGGAAACATCCTGGTAAACGATACCATTCGTGACTGGGTGGGGTGGCCGCATTATAAGACCAACGTTGCCGACCAGAAAGATAAATGGTGGCGCGGTGGTTGGGCCGACTGGTATATTTTCCGTATTGCCGAAACGTATCTGTTACGTGCTGAGGCATACATTTGGAAGGGTGATGCAACCAGCCTCCAGAAAGCTGCCGATGACGTGAACAAGGTACGCCGCAGAGCGGGAGCCGATGAACTTGATGCTGACCAGATGACTATCCGTACGATTCTGGACGAACGTGCCCGCGAACTGTATTACGAAGAACCGCGTAAGACGGAGTTGACCCGTATCGCATTTATCTATGCTAAAACCGGCAAGGCGGACGATAAGGGACGTACCTACCGTATGGATAATTTCTCCGAGAAAAACTTCTTCTACGACCACATTATGGATGTAACGGATTTCTATAACAAAGGGGTGAAAACGCCGATTGGAAATGAATATACCATTGCTCCCCACAATGTATTGTGGCCGATTGCATTGAATGCTATTTCGACAAATGTGCAGGGACATATCAATCAGACACCGGGATATGCCGGTTCGGAAAACAATATCGAGCCGTTGGACATTGACTTCAGCAAGTAACGTTTTCTTAATGGTATAACGTACCATTAACTTCCTGTTTATTGGGCATATATATCCACCACGCTGGGCATATATGCCCAATATGTTGAATCTATATATCCACCATGGTGGATATATATTTCCAATAAATCCCTCAATTATATCCGATATTTGGCGTATATTTGTACTTTGTCGGGTATTGGAACCAAAAAACTACCGAACTTTCATAATTTTTTAAACGATAAACGAATGAATCTAAGAACAAAAATCGGGGTCGTAGCAGTGCTGCTGTCTACCCTCACCGTGCAAGCACAAAACATTCCTTTCCGTAAAGCGGAAATAAAAGAAACGATGAAGAAAGTTGCCGACTGGCAAATAGCTAACCCCAACAAGGGCGCCGAACATGGTGACCTGAGCTGGACAAACGCCGTACTATATGTCGGTATGCTCGACTGGGCGGAATTGGCGGAACGTGAAGACGGTAACAAGGATTATTTTAAATGGCTCACCCGTATCGGAAGCCGTAACGGCTGGCAGCCGGACAAGCGGATGTATCATGCCGACGACATCGCTGTTTCACAACTCTTTATCGACCTTTACCGGAAATATAAGAACAAATATATGCTCAATCCTACCATTGCCCGCACGGATTGGGTGATGAAGAACCCGCCGACGGACGATTTCAAGCTGGATTATCGCAAACCTGAGACACTGGAACGCTGGACTTGGTGTGACGCCCTCTTTATGGCTCCTCCGGTCTACACTAAATTATACGTCCTGACGGGTGATAAAAAGTATATCAAATTCATGAACCGCGAATACAAAGCTACGTATGATCACCTTTTCGACAAGGAAGAGAATCTTTTCTATCGCGACTGGCGGTATTTTGACCAACGCGAGGCCAACGGCCGGAAGGTTTTCTGGGGACGCGGCAACGGCTGGGTGCTCGGCGGGCTGGCGGAGATATTGAAAGAACTGCCTGCAAAGGACAAGAACCGGAAGTTTTACGAAGAACTGTTCGTGAAGCTCTGTACCCGTGTCGCTAAATTGCAGAATGCGGACGGATTCTGGCATGCAAGTCTGCTCGATCCGGCTTCTTACCCGTCACCCGAAACAAGCTGTACCACGTTTATTGTCTATGCTTTGGCTTACGGAATCAACGAGGGACTGCTGGACAAGGATACTTTCCTTCCTATACTGGTAAAAGGCTGGAATGCACAGGTTTCTGCTGTCGATGCAGACGGTAAATTAGGTTATGTACAGCCTATCGGGGCCGATCCGAAGAAGGTGACGCGGAATATGACTGAAGTATATGGCGTGGGTGCTTTTTTAATGGGCGGATGTGAGATTTATAAAATGGCCAGATAAACAAGAACTCATAATCTAATGGTAAAAAATATGATTGTATTTCTGCTCCTGTTATTGGGAGCAGTTATGAATGATACGTCCGCACGTGATGTCATTTCTTTCAATACCGGCTGGCAATTTAAGAAAGGGCCGTTTTCTACGGACCCTATGCGTGCTTCCGCACAATGGGACGGCAAGTGGGAGGAAGTGACAATTCCCCATACCTGGAATGCGAAAGATATGCAAGTGAAAGCTGATGCATTCTACGAAGGTGTAGGTTATTACAGAAAGAAACAGTTTTTCGGAAATGAGTTGGCGGGTAAACGTGTATTCTTGCGTTTTGAAGGAGTAGGGGCTTGCACAGAAGTCTATGTCAACGGAAAGTTGGTGGGAACGCATAAAGGCGGGTATAGTGCCTTCGCTTTCGAGATAGGCACTGCCTTGAAACTGGGGGCTGAGAACGAGATTATCGTGAAGGCTGACAATACGGCCCGTCCCGATGTGATTCCTGTCAATCACAGTTTGTTTGGGGTGTATGGCGGTATTTACCGTCCCGTATGGTTGATTACTACGGAGCAGAATAATATCACAGTGACCGATTGCGCCTCTCCCGGTGTGTACATCACTCAGAAGAATGTATCAAGACGTTCGGCGGATATAACTGTTAAAGTAAAGCTGGATAATGGTAGTCTGGCTCCTGCGCAGCTTGTTCTGGAGAACAGTATTTATACGCAGGAAGGGAAAAAGGTGGTTTCCCAACGTCTGCCGCTTGAGTTGACTCCGCAAGGAACGCAAAGCTATGTATCAACATTCAAACTAAAGAATCCTCATCTCTGGCAAGGTAGGGAGGACCCTTATCTTTACAAAGTAGTCTCCTGTCTGTTGGCAAATGGTGAGGTGATTGACGAGGTCACGCAGCCTTTGGGTGTTCGTCATTACGAAATTGTTGCCGGAAAAGGTTTCTATCTTAATGGAGAGAAATATCCGATGTATGGTGTTACCCGTCATCAGGACTGGTGGGGCCTGGGGAGTGCGCTGACCAACCGTGAACATGATTTTGACCTGGCTCAAATTATGGATGTCGGTGCCACAACCGTGCGTTTTGCTCATTATCAGCAGTCGGAATATCTTTATTCGCGTTGTGATACATTGGGCTTGATTATCTGGGCGGAAATCCCCTTTGTCAACCGGGTGACAGGCTACGAATCGGATAATGCGCAGACACAACTCCGCGAACTGATTCGTCAGAGTTTCAATCATCCCTCCATTTATGTGTGGGGGTTGCACAATGAGGTTTATCAGCCTCACGAATACACAGCGTCATTGACTCAATCTCTTCACGATCTGGCGAAGACGGAAGATCCTGACCGCTACACGGTTGCCGTGAACGGTTACGGTCACGCCAATCATCCGGTGAATCAGAATACAGATATACAAGGCATGAACCGTTATTTCGGCTGGTACGAAAAGAAAGTGCAGGACATCAAACCGTGGGTGGAAGGACTCGAAAAAGACTATCCCTGGCAGAAATTGATGTTGACCGAATATGGAGCCGACGCCAACCTTGACCATCAGACGGAGTATCTGGGCGATGCATTGAACTGGGGAAAGCCTTACTATCCGGAAACTTTCCAGACCAAGACGCATGAATATCAGTGGAGTGTGATAGCTGAGCATCCCTATATTATTGCTTCTTATCTATGGAATATGTTCGACTTTGCCGTGCCTATGTGGAGCCGTGGCGGTGTGCCTGCCCGGAACCTGAAAGGGCTGATGACCTTCGACCGGAAAATAAAAAAGGACTCTTACTACTGGTATAAAGCGAACTGGAGCAAGTCTCCCGTACTCTATCTGACGCAACGACGTAACACGGACCGCGAACGGAAGCAGACTTCCGTCACTGTTTATTCAAATATCGGAACTCCCAAAGTTTACTTGAACGGCAAAGAACTGACAGGCATTCGTAAGGGATATACGGATGTACATTATATCTTCGACCAGGTGACACTTGAAAAAGGAAAAAACAAAATCAAGGCTGTTGCGGTATATAATGGAAAAGAATACGTTGACGAGATCGAATGGGATTATCAGAGTGAAAAGAAACGTGATGCGGATGCGCACGAAAACAAAAATGAACATGCCGGGTGGTAAAACCCGGCTTATGGACATAAAAAAAGGAGCAACGCCTTGCTCCAACCTTTGTTAACCTTAAATCTAATACTATGAAAAACACATTGCAAAGATACGGACTCTTGGGAAATTAGCAAATTATCCAAGAAAAATAGCATGTTTTATAACACGTTTTAATAGTTTTCTCCTGTTTGTTAAGAAAAACGCCGTTCTTTTTTAAAGGTATGCAACACTAATTTTGATAATTGAATCGGTGGATTCCGTTGATTCTCTGCCGAAAAACCGTTATCTTTGTTCCGATAATCACAGTATATACTCAATAAAAAAAGAAAAGGAGAGAACCGTGAACGAAGAAGAAATCGTGCTCACCCCCATGATGAAACAGTTTCTGGATTTGAAGGCGAAACATCCGGATGCGGTAATGCTGTTTCGTTGCGGTGACTTTTATGAAACATACTCTACGGACGCCATTGTTGCAGCCGAAATATTAGGAATCACACTGACAAAACGTGCTAACGGAAAAGGAAAGACGATTGAAATGGCGGGATTTCCTCATCATGCGCTCGATACTTATCTTCCGAAATTGGTTCGTGCCGGAAAACGGGTGGCTATCTGCGACCAGTTGGAAGACCCGAAAATGACCAAGAAACTGGTGAAGCGCGGCATTACCGAATTGGTGACTCCCGGTGTCTCTATCAATGATAATATATTAAACTATAAGGAAAACAACTTCCTGGCCGCCGTACATTTCGGAAAGGCTTCCTGCGGGGTTGCTTTCCTCGACATATCTACCGGTGAATTTCTGACTGCCGAAGGACCTTTCGACTATATAGACAAACTGCTGAATAACTTCGGCCCGAAAGAAATTCTTTTTGAACGTGGCAAGCGCCTTATGTTTGAAGGCAATTTCGGTAGTAAATTCTTCACTTTCGAACTGGACGACTGGGTGTTTACGGAAACTACTGCCCGCGAAAAACTTCTGAAGCATTTTGAAACAAAGAATCTGAAAGGATTCGGAGTAGAGCATTTGAAAAACGGTATTATTGCTTCGGGGGCTATTCTTCAATACCTGACAATGACACAGCATACTCAAATCGGGCATATTACTTCATTGGCTCGTATTGAGGAGGATAAATATGTCCGGCTGGATAAATTCACGGTGCGCAGCCTCGAATTGATTGGCAGCATGAACGATGGCGGAAGCAGTCTGCTCAATGTGATTGACAGGACGATCAGCCCAATGGGAGCACGTCTGTTGAAACGTTGGATAGTTTTTCCATTGAAGGACGAGAAACCGATCAATGAGCGTCTGAATGTGGTGGAGTATTTCTTCCGTCAACCGGACTTTAAGGAGTTGATCGAAGAACAGTTGCATCTTGTCGGTGATTTAGAGCGTATCATCTCCAAAGTGGCTGTGGGACGTGTGTCACCGCGTGAAGTGGTTCAGCTGAAAGTGGCTTTGCAGGCTATCGAACCGATCAAACAGGCTTGTCTTGAAGCGGATAATGCAAGTCTGAACCGTATTGGCGAGCGGTTGAATCTTTGTGTTTCTATTCGTGACCGGATTGCCCGGGAAATTAATAATGATCCTCCTTTGTTGATAAATAAGGGCGGAGTGATTAAAGACGGTGTGAATGCGGATTTGGACGAATTGCGCCGGATTTCGTATTCGGGAAAAGACTATCTGCTTCAGATACAGCAGCGGGAAAGCGAAGAAACGGGTATTCCGAGTTTGAAAGTGGCTTATAATAATGTATTCGGCTATTATATCGAGGTTCGTAATGTTCATAAGGACAAGGTCCCTAAAGAGTGGATTCGCAAGCAGACGTTGGTAAATGCGGAACGTTATATCACACAGGAACTGAAAGAGTACGAAGAAAAAATTCTTGGTGCCGAAGATAAGATTCTTGTGCTGGAAACGCAGTTATATACGAATTTGGTACAGGCATTGACGGAGTTTATCCCCCAGATACAGGTTAACGCCAATCAGATTGCCCGGTTGGACTGTCTGTTGTCTTTCGCTAATGTGGCGCGTGAGAATAACTACATCCGTCCGGTTATTGAGGATAACGACGTATTGGATATTCGTCAGGGCCGTCACCCGGTAATTGAGAAACAGCTTCCGATAGGAGAGAAATATATTGCCAATAATGTGATGTTGGACAGCAGTACGCAGCAGATCATCATAATAACCGGTCCCAATATGGCGGGTAAGTCAGCGCTTTTGCGTCAGACGGCATTGATTACGCTGTTGGCTCAAATCGGTTCGTTTGTCCCTGCGGAGAGCGCCCATATCGGGCTGGTGGATAAAATATTCACTCGTGTGGGAGCAAGTGATAACATCTCCGTAGGTGAATCTACTTTTATGGTGGAGATGAACGAAGCGGCGGATATTCTGAACAATGTTTCTTCCCGAAGCCTGGTACTATTTGACGAGTTGGGGCGTGGTACCTCTACGTATGATGGCATCTCTATTGCCTGGGCGATTGTGGAATATATCCACGAACATCCGAAAGCCAAAGCACGTACTTTATTCGCCACGCATTACCACGAATTGAATGAAATGGAAAAATCTTTCAAGCGTATCAAGAACTATAATGTATCGGTGAAAGAGGTGGATAATAAGGTAATCTTCCTTCGTAAACTGGAACGTGGTGGTAGTGAGCACTCTTTCGGTATTCATGTAGCAAAAATGGCGGGTATGCCGAAAAGCATTGTGAAGCGTGCGAATGAGATTCTGAAGCAGCTTGAATCTGATAATCGCCAGCAGGGAATAGCAGGCAAGCCGTTGGCGGAAGTAAGCGAGAACCGTGGTGGTATGCAGTTAAGTTTCTTCCAGTTGGACGATCCGATACTCTGTCAGATTCGCGATGAAATATTAAATTTGGATGTAAATAATCTCACTCCTATTGAAGCGCTGAACAAGTTGAATGATATAAAGAAGATAGTCAGGGGAAAATAGCGGATTATTAACGTGTTCACAAATAGTATATAGAACGTTTTCTGAGGTCTGGAAAACGATTTGTAAGTACAAAAGGCGTTTCCTTTAAGTGATTGGAGGAAACGCCTTTCTAGTATGCAGTCGATTTTTATATATCAGGTTCAGGCTACTTTTTTCTTCCGGTCGTAGAAAAACATGAAGTAGATGCCGACTATAACGAATGGAATACTTAGCCATTGTCCCATGTTGAACATCATGTTGTTCTCGAAATCCTCTTGGTTCTCCTTCAAAAATTCGATGAAGAAACGGAAGACAAATATGTAGGTCAGGCAGAGCCCGAAGAAGAAGCCGCGATGCAGTTTCTTGCTGTAATTCTTATACAGGTAAATCATGATGAAGAACAAGATAAGATAAGCGATCGCTTCGTAGAGTTGTCCCGGATGACGGGGTTGCATATCTACCCGTTCGAAAATGAATGCCCAGGGCACATCAGACGGCTTGCCGATGATTTCGGAGTTCATCAGGTTGGCAAGACGGATACAGCAGGCGGTAATTGGAGTAGCTACGGCAATCATATCCAGCACGTCCATATAATGAAGTTTTGTTTTGCGGCAATAGAGCCACAGAGCAATAATCAGTCCAAGTGTCCCCCCGTGGCTGGCAAGTCCTTCATATCCTGTGAATTTCCAACCGCCGGCAGGCAGGAATTTAATAGGTAACAGCATCTCTACAAACCCTTTACCGCTTGTCAGATACTGTCCCGGGTCGTAGAACAGGCAATGCCCCAGACGTGCTCCAATCAGAATACCGAAAAAACAATAGAAGAAGAGGGGGTCAAATTTCTTCTCATCTATTTTTTTATCGCGATACTGGTAGTGAACAATGACGTAAGCCAGAAAAATTCCTACTGCCCACAATAGCCCGTAGTAACGGATAGAAAGGCCGAACAGGTTAAATAGTTCGGGATTCGGATTCCAGTTGATAGATAATAATAAGGTATTCATATTGGATAACGGTTTACGGTTTGGTGAATTAGTGTTTAGTGAATTTTTCGGCTACCATCCGGTAAGTAGGAATATCAATCCCTTGTTCTTCCGCAGCGGTAATCATGTCGAATAACAATCCTTGTATCTCCGAATCATGTCCCCGTGCCAGGTCTTTCTGCATGGAAGCGGTACTTTCCGGGTCGAGTTTGTCGATGACTTTCAGATTATAGCTTATCGGGTCTTCGGGAAATTCTACACCCAGTTTACGTCCCAGTTCGGCACTCTCCGTAGAAAGTCCGATGAAGGTATCGCGCACCTTTCCCGGTTTCTGTACCTCGCCCATGGGGACGTCATAGTAAGCTCCGGTGACAGCCATTGCCGAGATGAACGACCATTTAATGAAGGTATCCCGATTGATATCCGGAGAGATTTCCGCTTTGATTCCGCTCTCCTGAAGATCTTTCTGAACGGCTTCCAGTATTCCCGGGGCAACCTGTGTCCCTTTGTGGGCTCCGTACACCAGGCGGAAAATTTTTCCCATTTGAGTGATCTCTCCTGTACCGGATACGAATCCGACAATATAGATGCAACCGTCGAGTACCGTCACTCCCGGAACGAGACGTTGGATACGCGGTCCTGTTCCGTAAACATTCAGAATAGGAATGACGATTGTCTTGTCATGTGCCGCCCTCTTTATCAGTTCGGTAATCGAGTCGACAGAATATCCCTTGACGCAGACAAAGATTACGTCTGCCTTTCCATTGAATTCTTCTGCTGTTGTTGCCGGGATAGCAAGCGTGTGCTCTCCCTTCAAGTCCGATTTCAATTTCAAGCCGTTTGTCTGTATTGCCTGCAAATGAGCTCCGCGGGCAATACAAGTAACGTCTTTTCCGGCAAGCGACAGAAATCCTGCTATACTACCTCCAACGCCTCCGGTTCCTGCAATGAGATACTTCATAATAATTACAATTTGCTGATTACAAATGCAAGGTTATCGCGATTATACGTTGAAACGGAAGTGCATGATGTCACCGTCCTGCACGACGTATTCTTTGCCTTCTACGCCCAGTTTTCCGGCTTCTTTCACTGCTGCTTCCGAACCGTACCGGATATAATCATCGTATTTTATCACTTCCGCACGGATGAATCCTTTTTCAAAATCGGTATGGATCACACCGGCACATTGCGGAGCTTTCCAACCTTTCTCGTAAGTCCAGGCACGCACTTCCTGTACGCCGGCAGTGAAGTAAGTTTCGAGATTCAGCAATTTATAGGCTGATTTGATAAGACGTGCTACGCCCGATTCCTCCAAGCCTACTTCGGCGAGGAACATCTGACGGTCTTCGTATGTTTCCAGCTCGGCGATGTCCGCTTCTGTCTTGGCTGCAACAACCAGTATTTCAGCATTCTCGTCTTTTACGGCTTCACGTACCATATCTACGTATTTGTTGCCGTTTACTGCACTTGCTTCGTCTACATTGCAGACATACATTACCGGTTTGCTAGTCAACAGGAACAGTTCATGTGCAATCTTCTGTTCATCTTTTGTCTCAAAAGTAACGGTACGTGCCGATTTGCCTTGTTCCAACGCTTCTTTATATTGAACCAGTACATCGTAAGCCTGTTTGGCAGCTTTGTCGCCACCCGTTTGTGCTTGTTTCTGTACCTTTTGGATACGACTCTCGATCGTTTCCAAGTCTTTCAACTGAAGTTCATAGTCGATGATTTCTTTGTCGCGGACAGGATTTACACTTCCGTCTACGTGTGTCACGTTATCGTCGTCGAAGCAACGGAGTACATGGATAATAGCGTCTGTCTCACGGATATTGGCAAGGAACTTGTTTCCCAATCCTTCACCTTTACTTGCACCTTTTACCAGTCCGGCGATATCTACGATTTCTACGGTTGTAGGAACAATCCGTTGGGGATGTACCAATTCTGCCAGCGCATTCAGACGTTCATCGGGAACGGTAATTACACCTACATTGGGTTCAATAGTACAGAAAGGGAAATTTGCCGCCTGTGCTTTCGCATTCGACAAACAGTTGAAAAGTGTCGACTTACCCACGTTCGGTAGTCCAACAATACCACATTGCAATGCCATATTAATCTATTATTTCTATTATTATCAATAGGATACATATATATGAACAATGATTTGGAGGCAATACCCGGATAAAAAAGAGTGTTTGTTACCAAGTTGTTCATTTTTAGTCTGCAAAGATAATCATTTTTTGAGCTAATAAAGGAAACTTGGTATACTTTCTGTCTTTTCCCCTTATTCCGGCTTACTTTTAGTATGGAAAGTAAAGTCACAGAATAAGGGGATTTTAGTATTAATTATTCGTAAGGCGGCACTTCGGAAATACTACCATACCGGTGATATTCGAAAGAAATGCTTTGTTCCTTGAAGTAGCGAATAAGTTCGATGCGTCCCTGTTTCATAGGAGGCGCTGCCACAATATACATATTGGTTTCCGCGGCACGTTCATACATACATTTGGGGATATTCGGAGAACAAGTACGTACTCTTTCATAGTCCGGCATCACTTTCAGGAAGTCCTCCAGCGATTCCTTTCGAAGCGGCCAGCCATATTGGGTAAGTGCGGCAGTACGGTCATCCGAGGGGTCGAAGCTGATAGTGAGAGGTGTTCTACATAGTTCCGAGGCGTATGAGATCATATTGACCTCTCTATCTGTGTCTTCCGGAAAAAGACGTAGAATCATGCTTTTCAAAGGTAAGTAACGGAAGACATTCTGTTCTCCGTATAGCTTATTAACATCCCTCGGGTCCATAAATTCTTCCTCACAAGCGTCGAAATAACTGTCTATGTAATCAGTCTGGCTGTCCGGCTTGTCTATGATTTCTACAAAACAGGTACAATAATTGGGACCTCCCGCTTTGATACCGCCTCCGAAAGCAGACAGTTTCATTCCACCGAATGGCTGGCGGTTGACGATTGCTCCGGTGATTCCCCGGTTGATATACAGGTTGCCTGCTATTACGGAGTTTTTCCACAGCTTTTGTTCCTCTTCATCAAGACTCTGTAATCCCGAAGTTAACCCGTAATCCAGGCTATTGACTAACTTAATTCCTTCTTCAAGGTTCTCGATGCAGGCAACACTCAGCAGAGGGCCGAATAACTCGGTTCGGAAAGAGAAGTTTTCCGGTTTCACTCCCCATTTCACGGTCGGAGCCAGCATATATTCTTTCTCATCGATGAAACGGGGAGGAACCAGCCACGATTCTCCCGGTTCGAGGTTGAAGGCTTGTAGCAACTTGTCGTTCTTATTGGTAATCATCGGACCGACAATATTTCCGGGATTCCAGACACTGCCTACTTTCAGGCTCGTTGCCGCATCTTTCAGTTTGCTTTGGAAGTTCTTGTCTTCATAGACCGAACGTTCGACCAATAACAGAGAGCAGGCGGAACATTTCTGGCCGGCATTACCGAAGGCGGAAGCGACGATGTTCATGATAGCATGGTCACGGTCGCCCGATGCAGTGAGGATAATGACGTTTTTGCCTCCCGTTTCGGCTGATAGCGGAGTTACCGGATTGGCTCTTGCGATATTCTGGGCGGTGTCTGTTCCTCCTGTCAGAATGATATGCTTGATTGCAGGGGCGGTAGTCAGCACTTTCAGCGCTTCCCGGTTGGTGATGATGACTTGTAAGGCCTCTTTCGGTACACCTGCATCCCAAAAAGCTTTGGCGAACATCCAGGCAACCGGAGCCGCTACGGTGGCAGGTTTCAGGATAACGGTGTTTCCTCCCGCCAGTCCGGCTACTATACCGCCTACGGGAATGGCACACGGGAAGTTCCACGGTGAAATGACCAATATGGTACCTTTCGGTTTTATCTCTATATCATCTAATGCGGCGAATTTCTTCATCGCTGTCGTGTAGAAACGGGCATAATCTACCGCTTCCGATACTTCTACATCACCTTCAATGACAGTTTTACCGGTTACGGCACACATACAACCTATCAGGTCACCCCTCATATCAGCGAGCCGGTTGGCTGCTTCGTACATAATCCGGTGGCGTTCTTCCAGTGTGGTTTTTCTCCACCCGGCAGGATCTGTCTCGGCAATTTCGATAATCTTTTCCACTTGAGCACTGTCCGCCTGTGACATTTCACAGATACAGACCTCGTCATTCTGGCAACGGTCGAGGTATTTGTAGCGGTTTTTGCATACTACTGTTTCCGCACCTATCTGTAAAGGAATGATTTCCGGTTCTTCCGTTCCGCTTTTCTTCCATTTGGCAAAGATACGGCGCACCCATTCCTGATTTTGTGACAAGTCGAAGTCCGTATCCGGTTCATTCTGCATTGTGTCCGATGGGGCGACGGGAGTGTACGGAAGATTACGGTTCTGAACGCGTGGAGACACATGCGTGAGGTGATCTTTCATAGCATAGGCTTCTTCAAACTGCTTTGCGAGGAAGTCCCACTCTTTTGTATCCGGTTTCAGATTGAAGGAGTGAGTCAGGAAATTGTCGGGTGCTGTATTTTCGTCCATGCGACGGACAAGATAAGAGACGGCGTTCAGGAAATGTTCGTTTTTCACTACCGGAGTATATAGAATCACCCGGTTGCCGAGCATTGACTGCGCTCTCCAAAGATGATTCGCCATTCCTTCGAGCATTTCGAAGGTCATATATCCGGTTGTCCCGTACTTCTGAGCCAGCAGATAAGCATAAGCGATCGAGAACAGATTATGAGAAGCAACCCCGAGATGTAAAACCCGGGCATTTTCGGGCATCAGTCCACGTTCCAACAGGCACAGATAATTGGCGTCAACTTCTGTTTTGGAAGGACGAATCGGGTTCGGCCAGCCTTTCAGGGAGGAGATAACCGTTTCCATTTCCAGATTACAGCCTTTCACCAGACGCATTTTGATAGGAGCTCCGCCTCCGTCTACGCGGGCTTTGGCAAATTCCAGCAACTCGGTTTGGAAGTCGTATGCATCCGGCAGATAAGCCTGTACGACGATTCCTGCCGAATAGTTCTTGAATTGCGGCAGGTTGAGTACTGCTTTGAAGAGGCGCAATGTGAAGTGGGCGTCTTTATATTCCTCCATATCCAGGTTGATGAACTTGGAGCGTTTTATTCCGTCTTCGTCCGTATAAGGAAAATCAATGGCTTTCTGATAAAGCGCGGACATTCGTGAAACGAGTTCCGGGAAACTTTCTTCGTAGTTCAGAGCGTGTGTCTGCGCGTAGATTCCCGATATTTTCACTGAGATGTAATTAATGTCGGGTGATTCAAGAGCTTCCAGATAGTGATGATAGCGGTGATCGGCTTCTTCGTTGCCAAGCACCACCTCGCCTAAAAGATTCACGTTCTGCCCGATTTTCTCTTTGAAGCGGGTAGCCAGATGCTTCGTGAGTTGCGGGCGTTCCTCATTGATAATAACTTGCGAGGTATCCATGCGCAGGCGTTTTTTGATAATCGGGATAGCGATAAAGTCGAAATGATGTCCGAATGCCTGATACATTTTGAATAAGAAAGCATCCCGTTTGTTCAGAAATTCGGGGACACCGTACTGGTCAAGGAGAGTCTTGATACGTTTGGCGAGTATCTTCCGGTCGCGGATTTGCGAGGATTCGTCGAGCATCTTCACGAGGAATTTCTTGTCTTGCGGGCGCTGCACCATGACGGCATATTTATGCTGTTCCAGGCGTTCGGCTTTCGTAATCGTTTGTTCACAAGTATTATACAGTTTAAGTACCCAATCCTGTACTTCGGTAAGGGTCGGTTGATATTGTTTGTCCATAAGAATCTGAATTATGTAAATGGAGAAAATGTGAAAAAAGAATCTCAAATTGCAATTTATATAGTACGGAGGGTAGGACTAAACATAACAGCACGGTAGCGATGCAGGGTTTGCAACGCTTGCTGCGAGAAGCAGTCGAACAGATACTGTTGTTTCATATTCGTCGTTTTTGAAGGTGATTAGAAACGAAAGACTCACACTTCTCACAAAGATAAAAATAAATTATTGATTTTCAAGTAAAAGGGGAAGAAAATGCAATTGTGATAAATTCTAATATGTATGGTATGAGTTGATACAAGACGCGAGCGAAATAAATTAATCTTAATCTCTCTAAGATTTAGTTGTTCGGATACTATTAATTAGTACTCGTTATGCATGACTTTATTAACTATGAGGAGTAAATATGTGCTAACTTTGAATTAGTTACCTCCTTTAGTATCTGGCCTGATATTTCTTATAAAAAATCAGAAACAGGATGAATCCGGTCAGTGCGAAAGGAACACCTGTGAGGGCGGGGTAACGATAGCCTTCACTAACAGTCAATCCCCCTGCATAAGCGCCAATGGCATTTCCCAGATTGAATGCGACCTGTACGCAGGCAGCCCCCAACATCTCGCCGCCTTTTGCCACACGGATAATCAGTATTTGTTCGGGGCTGGATACGGCAAACAACCCTGCCGTGCAGAGGCACATCAGTATAGCAGCCGTCCATTTGTAGGGAGAAAGGAAGAAAATGAGAAGTAGCATAAGGCATATTAATGCTTGTGCGGCAGTTCCCACTTTTCCGGGTGTATAGCGGTCGGAGAGGCGCCCGCTGATAAGATTTCCCATGACCATACCGAATCCGGCAAGAATCATCAGCGGAGTAATACTTTCGGTGGAGAAACCGGAAATATTCGTCAGCATAGGGTTGATATAGCTGTACCAACAGAATACGCCACCGTTGCCTAACGCCGTAGCACCGAGAATGAGCCAGGGAGCCGGAGTCTTCAAGAAATGGAATTGTCCTTTAAAGCCGGTATCCTTCAAGCCTTCTACGTGAGGTACCCAACGCCAGATGTAATACAGGATAACGATTCCCCAGATGCCGACCAACAGGAAAGTGGCACGCCAGGAAAGCATAGTGCTGAGAGAAGTTCCCAATGGGACACCGAATAGGTTGGCAATGGTCATTCCGGCAATCATAATCGAAACGGCTTCCGAACCTTTCCCTTTATCAGCCAGTCTTTCGGCAACAATGGAGCCGACACCGAAATATGCTCCGTGCGGTAGTCCGGAGATGAAGCGCGCAGCAAGCAATATCCAATAATTGGGAGCTGTTGCAGCACAGATATTACCTATCATAATCAGGGTAACTAATACCAGTAGAATATGTTTCAACGGATATTTGCGGGCTAATGTCAACACGGGGGCACCCACACAGACGCCTAATGCATAAGCGGAAATGAAATGTCCCGCCATAGGGATACTGATCCCTAAATCTTTTGCCACATCGGGCAAAATACCCATCATTACAAATTCGGCAATACCTAATCCCAGGGTGCCGAACGCCAATGCGATAAGACTCTTTTTCATACCAAACTTAACCTGATACCTGTAACTTTTTACCTTTTTCTTTTTTGCGGGTGCAAAGGTAAAACAAAATCGGGCAGAGTGAGTTCGGTGTGAAATATTTTGATTTAAGTCAATTTATACAATGCTGCGTATGTAAGACTATGGATTTAATATGCTATAAATGTATCATATTAGAAAGAAATAAGAATGTGATATCAAGGAATACTGTTCGGAAAGACTATGGTTAATTTTAGTTGGCGTACACTTTTAATAAAGATTGCCTTTTCAATTGCTCTTTCCTGAATGTTTAAGAATCCAGTCTGTTATATCTTTCAGAACTTCCGGGCTGATGGTTTCTTCTAGCTGCCTATACTCCGCCAATGTCCCTTTTTCACAAGTCTGTAACAGATGGTTTAAGTTCGGATAAGCTTTTACCGTTACATTCTTATTCCCGTTTTCGCTGATTCTTTGCTGAATGGCCGTAAGGTTCATAATCGCATCCACTTGAATGTCCTTTTCTCCGTTTAGAGCGAGTACCGGACATTTTATTTTTTTCATGGCTTTAGCCGGGTCATACCTCATAAAATGGAGATACCACGGTGAAGTCCATGAAATTATCTGGGTGGCAATCTGCTGTACAGTACTCATGTCTTTCAGTTCTTCGGACGACATGGTTTTGGTAACGTTTGCATACAATTCTTTTTGGAGTTCATCCCTTGTCTTGTCCGTCTGTTGCAGTATGGCATATCTGTTTCGTACCGACGGTTTCATTCCTTGCCAAAGCGCATCCGGCATTCCTTGGGATTTGGAAATCATCTCTACTTGTTTCAGTATCAGGCTGTCACCTCTTACGCCGGCTCCTGCCAATGAAACAATAAATGCAATCGACGGGTCTTTGGCAGCTACGATGAATGCTATGATTCCGCCTGCGCTATGTCCGATAATGCCAATCTTCTTTGTGTTTATTTCTTTTCTGCCGCGCAGGTAATTGATGGCAGCTTCCGTGTCCGTTGCGAAATCCTCGTTGGTGGCTGTTGCATGGTTGCCTTGTGAGGCGGCTGTGCCACGATCATCACAGCGTAATACGGCGATTCCGTTCCTCGTTAGATAGTCGGCGATGACTAGGAAAGGCTTGTGTCCCATGATCTCCTCATCCCGGTTCTGCGCACCGCTTCCTGTCACCAACACTACTGCCGGAAATTTATTTCCCTTTTCGGGAAGAGTTAATGTCCCCGCAAGGTTAATTCCGTCCTGTTCGTTTCTTACTGTAACTTCTTCACTTTTATAAGGGAAAGGTGGTTGAGGTTCCTGCGGACGTTTGGGACGGCTTGCTTCTCCCTTTTCCAGATTCAATGGGATAGGCATTCCTTGTGTGAATGTTCCGGTTATCGTTTTGTCACTTTTCAATTTTCCTTTGTAGGAAGCATGAATAACAGGTATCTGAATAGTTAATATGGAATCACTGAAAGAGGTAGCTTGTGTCTTTATGCCGTTGGCTCCCTGGTCGGGACTGTCGAGCGTTGTTACATAAGTTCCTTGAGCCGCTTGGTTGATATGGAATACGATAGTCAGCGACCCGGTGGGAACAGTCAGTTTTCCGTGCCAAGTTCCTGAGATATCTTGCGCGGATGCGGAAGAAGATAAGAACAGTCCGGTGAATAATCCGGTGATAATAGTAGCTATGTAGACAGTTTTCAATGTGTTCATAAGAGAGAGATTAATAGTGAATGTAATTGATGCATATCAGATGATTCGTACAAAGATAACGATTATTCTGACATAAAAAATAAGACATTACTCAATCTTGTTTTAAGTCGAGTAATTTCAGGATAATTTATGAGATTTGTTAATGAAGGCTGCCTTTATTTTGTTGTCAATGGACTAAAAGGCTATCTTTGTTTTTATTTAATAGATTAATATTTGATAAATATGAAGATGTGTAGTGAAGTCTTTCAGTTTGAAAAGGAACTGAAGTGGGAGAACCCGGGTCCGGGAATCCGTCGTCAGATAATGGGTTATGACGAACAGTTGATGATGGTAAAAGTGCAGTTTGAAAAAGGAGCTGTCGGCACAATGCACGAACATCATCACAGTCAGGCTACTTATGTGGTAAGTGGAAAGTTCGAATTAACGATTGGCGAACAGAAAGAAATACTATCGGCAGGAGATGGCTATTATGTGGCTCCTAATAAACCTCATGGCTGTGTTTGTCTCGAAGCAGGCGTGCTGATTGACACATTTACTCCGATGCGGGCAGATTTTCTGTAAGACAGATGTGGTATGAAATTACCACATCTGTGGTATTTCGTCTGAACAGAATTCGCGCTATCTTTGTCATATATTAAAACGTATGAATTTAAAACGGATATATATGGAGAAGATAGCAAGAAAATTGACGGACCTGGTTGGTAACACTCCGTTGTTGGAACTTAGTAATTATAATAAGAGTAAGAATTTGAAAGCTCGCCTGGTAGTGAAGCTTGAATATTTTAACCCTGCCGGAAGCGTTAAAGACCGTATTGCTTTGGCGATGATTGAAGACGCTGAGGTAAAAGGTGTTTTGCAATCGGGAGCTACTATTATAGAACCGACTAGTGGCAACACCGGAGTAGGACTGGCTTTTGTGGCTGCTGCCAAAGGTTATAAGTTGATATTGACAATGCCCGACACGATGAGTGTTGAACGCCGCAATCTTTTGAAAGCTTTGGGAGCAGAATTGGTCCTGACTCCCGGTGCGGATGGTATGAAAGGAGCAATTGCCAAAGCGGAAGAACTGAAAGCGGCAACTCCGGACTCTGTTATCTTACAACAATTTGAAAATCCTGCTAACCCCGCCATGCATTTACGTACTACCGGCCTGGAAATATGGAGAGATACCGAGGGGAAAGTCGATATCTTTGTGGCCGGCGTGGGTACTGGCGGGACAGTTAGCGGAGTAGGTGAAGCATTGAAGATGCGCGACCCCAGTGTGAGGGTGGTAGCGGTAGAACCGTCTGATTCGCCGGTTCTTTCCGGAGGAAAGCCTGGGCCTCATAAGATTCAGGGAATCGGTGCGGGTTTCATTCCGAAGACTTACAAGGCTTCCGTCGTAGATGAAATTATTCGGGTGCAGAATGATGATGCCATTCGTACAAGCCGTGAACTGGCGAAGCTGGAAGGATTGCTGGTCGGCATATCTTCGGGTGCTGCTGTTTATGCGGCGACAGAACTGGCAAAACGCCCGGAAAATGAAGGGAAGATGATTGTGGCGTTGCTGCCCGATACAGGCGAACGTTATTTGTCTACTATTTTGTATGCTTTTGAGGAATATCCTTTATGATACACTGAATTTTAGAAAAAAGAGAGAGAATAATCGGGTGGTTATTTGGCAAAATCGTATATTTGCCAAGTAACCATTTTTATTTAATACTATGTTAAACAATACTTTAGGAATTTTAGTAACTATTCTCTTACTATTCTCCGCCTGTAAAGACGAAGAACCCCCAATCTCTTCAACGAAGGAATTGCTGAACTTTTCTATTTTGAAAAGTGATAATCAAGGTAAGGTCGCAAATGATGTGGAAGCCTCTATTCAGGGGAGTGTGATTACATTGCCATTGGATAAGTATGATGATTTGAAATCATTAATTGCCGTATTCGAATATAATGGAAAATCTATCACGATAAATGGAGTTGAGCAGGAATCCGGAGTTACCTCAAATGATTATTCGCAGCCATTGGTTTTTACTGTGGAAGCAGAAGATGGCAGTAAACAGCAATATACAGTGGAAATTGCATTGAAAGATACCGGAGTGCTTTCTGCTTTCCGCTTTTTGAAAAAGAATAATGCATTCTTGACTGCTGATGTTTCCTCTTCTATTGGAGAAGAAAGTATAATACCCCTTGTTACATTCTCACAATCCGAGCTTATCCCTACATTTACCACGAATGCTGTAAAAGTACTGGTGGACGAGGTAGAACAGAAAAGTGGAATGACAAAGAATGATTTTTCATCTCCCGTAGTTTATCAGTTTATAATGAGAAATGGGGAGACTTTTCAATATACAGTAAAGGCTGAATTCTTATTATCTGCTATTCCTGAATTGACTATTACGACGACAGATCCGTCTATAGCGGAAATACCAAGTAAGGATTATTATCTGGAGGGTACTTTGGCTGTTAACGGTAGAGGGGGCTATGAGGATTATACAGGGAAAACCGAGGTGAAGGGACGTGGCAATTCAACGTGGGGATATCCTAAAAAGCCTTATCGACTGAAACTTAATAAGAAAGCAGAGATCTGTGGTTTGGGGAAAGCCAAGAATTATGTGTTGTTGGCAAATCATCTTGATCCTACGTTAATGCTTAATTCGGTTGCATTCAAGATAGGTCGGCTGCTGGAACTTCCTTTTACCAATCATGCAATTCCTGTAGATGTGGTTTTAAACGGAATTTATAAAGGTTCTTACTTGTTGACCGAACAGATAGAGGTTAAAGAAAACCGTGTAGATTTGGATGAAAACAACAGTGTCATGTGGGAACTTGATTCTTATTGGGATGATGAGCCTAAGTTTAAATCGACTGCATTTAACCTCCCTGTAATGGTGAAAGACCCTGATTTGACCACAGAGCAATTTGAATATTGGAAGAAGGACTTTAATGCATTCACGACACAATTTGCAAAAGAACCGTTAGAAGGAAATAGCTATGTAGACATGATTGATATTGAATCGGTTGCCAAATTTCTGATAACCTTTAACTTGGTACACAACATGGAGATAAATCATCCTAAAAGTGTTTTTCTCCATAAAGAAGGAAATGGCAAGTATGTAATGGGACCTATCTGGGATTTTGATTGGGCGTATGATTATGAAGGTACGAGTAATCATTTTGGACGTTACAACACACCGTTATTTTCAAGTAGCATGAATGGAGTCGGTACGGCATTTTTCCAACGCTTTCTACAAGATAGCCGTGTGAAAGCGATATATAAGAGAACTTGGCAAGATTTCAAGAATAATAAGCTAGATGCATTGTTACAATATGTAGATGATTATGCTGTAATGCTTAAACCCTCTGTGGAAAGGAATAGTGAATTATGGGAAAATACTCGTTCATTCGATACAAAAGTGAAAGAGTTGAAGACGTGGTTAAGGAATAGAGCAGACTATATAGATAGTGAAGTCAGTAAACTTTAATAGAATCAATCTGTTGAACTGATAGATGAAAATAGATATCTGAAGAACCGGTAATAATTTCTGTTTCACTTTTTAGTGAGGAAAACAAAATTATTACCGGTTCTTATGGATTTATATTATTGATTGGGGTTTATTGCACTTCAAAACTTCCTTTCAACCGTATATCTTGTGATGAAGCTCCTATCATTATTGAAAAACTACCCGGTTCTACCGTAAACTGATTGTTCTTGTCCCATAACCCCAAGTCTTGAGGAGTAAGGGTAAAGCTGATTGTCTGTTCTTCTCCCGGTTGCAAATGAATACGCTCGAAGCCACGTAACATCTTGTCGTAGGTAGTCACACTGCTGAAATCATCCCGAATATAAAGCTGAACTACTTCATCTCCAGCTCTTTTCCCGGTATTCTTTACGATACACGAAAGGGTCATGTTTTCTTGTGGACCTATAACCGGTTTGGAGATCTTCAAGGCTGAATATTCAAAAGTAGTGTAACTTAACCCATATCCGAAAGGATAAAGAACTCCGTCTACACGGACTCTCCCCTTTGAATCGGAGCCGGGTTTGAATGGAAATGCAAATGGAACCTGTCCTACTGACTTCGGGAAAGTTACAGCCAGACGACCGCCCGGATTGTAATCTCCGAAAAGAACTTTAGCAATAGCATTCCCCATAAATTCACCGGGGAACCAGGCATGCACAATAGCGGGAACGTATTTGTTGGCCCAGTTGATTGTTGCTGCCCTTCCGTCTACCATTACCAAAACTACTGGCTTTCCTGTTGCATAAACAGCTTCCAACAACTGTTGCTGACGCCCGCAGAGATCGAGGCTGGTACGGGAAAATTCCTCCCGAACCGTCTTCTCATTTCCGCCTAATACAAGAATAGCGATGTCCGAAACTTTTGCCAGTTCTACTGCTTCATTAATCATAGCTTGTTCCTGTGTATCCAAAGGAACATTGTATAATTCACTTTCCGGGAAATACTTGTCAATGATGTTACATCCCTTTGCATAGCTGACTTCTGCATTAGGCAGATATTCTTTGATTCCCTGATATACAGTCTTGATAGGAGCATGGGCAGGGCCGTATCTGCACGTCAGTTCCTTCACTTCTTCTGCATTCGGACCGATAACTGCTATTTTGTTGAGGCTCTTGGACAACGGAAGCATCTGATTCTCGTTTTTCAGAAGAACAATAGACTCTAAAGCCGCTTTCATAGATACCTCCTGATGAGCGGCATTGTGTACTACCGTTTCTGGATGACGATCATCACCTGGGTACGGATTATCAAAAAGCCCCAACATAAATTTGACACGTAAGATTTCACCTACACGTTGGTCGAGGGTATGCAAAGAGATTTTTCCTTCGCTGATTGCACGGCGTAAAGGGAGGATAAAATCTTGTGGCGGGGTGAAGTTGGTGCGGATATTCAGTCCTGCATTTACTACTTGTGCCGCCATTTCTTCTTCAGTCGGGGTAATGCGGTGTTTTGTATGCAGGAATTCCACTGCTTCACTGTCCGATACTACATATCCCTTGAACCCCCATTGTTGACGCAGAATTTCAGTAAGGAAATGATAACTCCCGGAGACAGGTTCTCCGTCATAATCATTATAAGAGCTCATTACCCCTAAGGCTCCTGCTTCCTGAATTCCTTTGCGGAAGGGTTCCAAATAAAGAGTCTTCATCTCACGCGGAGCCACGTGCGGGTCGGTACGTGTACCTCCATCACGTCCTCCAACCGGGATACTATAGACGGCAAAATGTTTCGGAGTGGCTGCCAGCCCTTCGGCTTGCAGACCGAGAATCATTTGTTTTCCCAGTTCGCCTGCCAGATAAGGATCTTCGCCATAACTCTCTACTACCCGTCCCCAGCGCGGGTCTTGGGCAATGTCCAGAATCGGGGCGTAAATATTGGTATATCCGAGCGCTTTTGCCTCATCAGCAGTGACTTTCGCAATTTCTCGGATCAGTTTCTTGTTCCACGTGGCACCTTGTCCGCATTGGGCAGGAAACATGGTAGCCCGATTGTGGCACAATCCGCGTATTCCTTCATTGGTAAAGTCAACGGGAATACCCAACCGTGTCTGTTCTACAAACCAGCGTTGTATTTCGTGGCGGTTCTTTACACTGTTGGCATACGGATAAGAAAGTTCGGAACCGAATTTACCCAATCCGTTCGCCTGTTCGTCAATATTCCCGATACCGTCTTTCCAGATTTCCTTTGACCATTCGGCAGTGGGCCATGCATCTTTCAATACCCGCCCCGAACCGTATAAAGTAGCCATTTGGCAGGTTTTCTCTTCCAGCGTCATTTGCGACAGCAAATCCGCAACACGGGCTTCAATAGGAGCGGCAGGGTCTTCGTATACGTCCTTGACTCCGTTCTTATTAAAGTCAATCCAATTCTTCTTGTATATGTCTTTTGTACTGCCGGCAAAGATGTTGCCGACAGACAGACACAAGGTAAGTCCACATACTAATTTTTTCATATCTATGGCTTTTCATCAGTTCGCAGGCCGAATACTTTTCCCGTCATCCGGTCTACCGGTACTTTCCATACTTTAACATTACGGACAGCCGGATCGGAGTAATTAAATTCATTATTCGTATAATGACACATAATAATGTCCAATGCGTCACGTTTTTCTTCCATGTCTTCAACGAACTCTACTTTTCCGCGACACATCGCACTTTCAGAACGCATACTGTAACTGCAAGCCACTTTTTCGTGCTGATAGACAAGCTTGTGTCCGAGACTAAAAGTGATACAGACATTATTATTGTGTTCCAACATTTCCACTTTACTGCCTTCGGGCCCGGAGTGGAGATAGATAATGCCGTCTTCATAACCGAAGTTCATCGGAACTACGTATGGATTACCTTCCATATCGACTATACCTACAAAACAAACGTCACAATGAAGAATAATGGACTCGATTCTTTGTTTGTCTTCGATGATAAAGGTTTTCATAATGGTTGTTAGCTTCCCCTTTGTGGTGAACTTATTTTTCTATTAATTCAAAATCCAATTGTTTCTTCTCAAGGTTGGCACGTGCTACGCGAACGGTAATAGCATCTCCCAGACTATATATCTTGTTTTTACGACGTCCGCGAAGGCAATAGTTCTTCTCGTCAAATTCGTAATAATCATCATCCAGATCGCGGATGGGCACCAAACCTTCACATTTATTTTCGTTCAGTTCTACGTAGAGTCCCCATTCGGTTACACCGGAGATTACGCCATCGTAAATCTGCCCCAAGCGTTCGCTCATAAATTCTACCTGTTTATATTTGATAGAAGCGCGTTCAGCGTTGGCAGCTATTTGCTCCATGTTCGAACTGTGGTCGCAGAGGTCTTCGTATTTGGCTTCTGATACGCTGCGTCCTCCGTTTATGTACTTCGTCAACAAACGATGTACCATCATATCCGGGAAACGGCGGATCGGTGAGGTGAAGTGAGTGTAATATTCGAATGCCAGTCCGTAGTGGCCGATGTTATGCGTAGAGTAACGCGCTTTCTGCATGGCACGGATAGAAACTGTTTCAATCAGATTCTCTTCTTTCTTACCATGAATATCGTCCAGAAGGTGGTTAATAGACTTTGAAATATCTGTTTTTGTACCGCTTGTACGTACTTTATAGCCGAAACGGGCGATGAACTGCGACAAGTTTTCCAGCTTTTCCGGGTCGGGCAGGTCGTGGATACGGTAAGGGAGCACTTTGGCTTTCTTATTCTTCGGCACACGTCCTACCTTTTCGGCTACGGTTCTGTTGGCAAGCAACATAAATTCTTCTACCAGCTTATTGGCGTCTTTTGACTCCTTGAAGTAAACGCTGATAGGTTTCCCTTTCTCATCGATCTCGAACTTCACTTCGTAACGGTCGAAGTTGATAGCTCCTGCTGAGAAACGTTTTTCGCGAAGTGCTTTGGCGATAGTATCCAGTGTGAGTACTTCTTCCTTGAAGTCTCCTTCTTTTGTCTCGATAATTTGCTGTGCCTCTTCGTAAGTAAAGCGGCGGTCGGAGTTGATAACCGTATGAACGATGCGTGAATCCTTGACTTCACCTTTTTCGGTAATATTGAAGATTACGGAGAAAGCCAGCTTTTCTTCATTCGGGCGGAGGGAACAGATGAAGTTACACAATCGTTCGGGAAGCATCGGAATGGTGCGGTCCACCAGATAGACGGAAGTGGCGCGTTTTTCTGCCTCTTTGTCAATGATTCCTCCTTCTTTCACGTAATGTGTCACATCGGCGATGTGTACACCTACTTCCCACAATCCTTCTTTCAATTTGCGGATAGAAAGTGCATCGTCGAAGTCTTTGGCATCTTTCGGGTCAATAGTGAAAGTGGTAACTTTGCGGAAGTCCTCACGTTTGGCAATCTCTTCGGCTGAAATTTCGGCGGGAATCTTGTCTGCCGCTGTCTCTACCGACTTCGGATAGACATAAGGCAAACCGAATTCGGCAAGAATGGCGTGCATCTCCGTAGTGTTTTCACCGGCTTTGCCAAGTATATCAATGACTTGTCCGATAGGATTTTTTGCCTTGTCCGGCCATTCGGTCACTTTCACAATCGCTTTGTCTCCGGTTTTACCACCTTTCAGCTTTTCTTTCGGGATAAAGATGTCATTGGCAAGTGTGCGGTTTTCCGTCACCAGAAAAGCATACGACTTGGCTACTTCCAGTGTACCGACAAATGTATCGTTGGCACGTTCCAGTATTTCTATTACTTCCCCTTCGGCATCCTTGTTTTTACGTTTGGCGTAGAAGGTGATCTTTACTTTGTCGTTGTTCATCGCATGGGCCGAGTTGCGTTCGGCCACAAAGATAGGATCGCCCCCTCCTTCGGGGATGAAGGAATTCTTTCCGTTACTTTTCCGTTGGAAGGTGCCGGTCATCTCTGTTCCATGATTGTTGAGACGGAACTTTCCCTTTTCTATTTCGCTGATATAGTCATCATCCAGCATTTCGTGAAGAATATCGACGCATAGCATTTTCTGCGGGTGAGTGGTGAGATGTAACTCTGAGAAAATATATTTCATGCTCAGCGTCTCGCTTTGTTTGGCATGGAAAAAGTCTATCAATAGCGCGGCTAACTGTTTTTTACTCATTCTCTTGCCGGCTTTCTTCTCTTTCTTTTCTTTCTTTTTCGCCATAATGTAGTCTTTTAAAAATATCTAGTTACAAAGATATAGGAATATTTTCCTTATCGAAACTTTGAGGAAAGAAAAATAACTTTGCAGTCTTGTATTTGATTTTCCGTAATAGGTCAGGTTGGTTCTGATAAGGTATATTGCAAAGTTGGGGATAACTCATAATTTTATCGTTGTATTTAAGTGGTATTTAAAGGGTATCGTTTTTTTTCAACGGGTTGAGTGCGACAAATAATAATTGAGAAAAGCAAAATGGCTTTTGTTTTATATTTATTGTATCTTTGTGGCATTATCAAGAAAATGTTTAGTGAGGTACTTTTATTAATATTCACGCAGAACCTAGAGAGTAATAATGGAGAGTGTTTTAATTACGGGCGCAAGCGGTTTTATAGGAAGTTTCATCGTAGAGGAAGCGTTGAAACGAAGGTTTGGTGTGTGGGCAGGGATTCGTTCTACGAGCAGTAAGAAATATTTGAAAAACCGGAAGATTCATTTTCTGGAACTGGACTTTGCGCATCCTAATGAACTTCGCGCCCAACTCTCCGGGCATAAAGGTACTTATAACAAGTTTGATTATATCATTCATTGTGCCGGTGTCACCAAATGCTCTGACAAAAAGACTTTTGATTATGTCAATTATCTCCAGACTAAATATTTTATAGACACGCTGAAAGCGTTGAATATGGTTCCGAAGCAGTTTATATATATCAGCACGTTGAGTGTATTCGGTCCTGTACGTGAGAAGGATTATACTCCGATTGAGGCGGATGATACTCCGGCGCCCAATACGGCTTATGGGTTCAGTAAACTGAAAGCGGAACTGTATATTCAGAGTATTCCCGGTTTTCCTTATGTCATTTATCGTCCTACGGGAGTTTACGGACCTCGTGAAACAGATTATTTCCTTATGGCGAAATCTATTCAGAAGCATGTTGATTTCTCGGTGGGTTTCCGGCGTCAAGACCTTACTTTTGTTTATGTGAAAGACATTGTGCAAGCTATTTTCCTGGGAATAGAGAAAAATGTTACCCGTAGAACGTATTTCCTGACAGACGGGAATGTGTATAAGAGTCGTGCGTTTTCGGACCTGATACAAAAAGAATTGGGTAATCCGTTTGTTCTTCATCTGAAATGTCCGTTAATTGTGCTAAAAGTTATATCTTTGCTCGCTGAATTTATTGCTACACGTTCCGGAAAGAGCAGTACACTAAATTCGGATAAATATAAGATAATGAAACAACGCAATTGGCAATGTGACATCATCCCGACAATTAATGAACTGGGATATGCGCCCGAATATGATTTGGAAAAGGGAGTCCATGAAACCATTGCCTGGTATAAAAACGAAGGATGGCTTTAGACTTATTTAAGCGAGTAGAAACCCGGAAAGGGTTGTTTGCTGTGGAGAAGATTACATTGATTTATAATCTGTTGACCTCCATTTTGATTCTATTCCTGTTTCAGCGAATGGATCATCCATGGCACATGTTGCTGGATAGGGCTATGATTGCTGCAATGACTTTTCTGTTGATGTATCTCTACCGGCTTGCTCCCTGTAAGTTTTCGGCGTTTGTACGCATCGTCATTCAGATGAGCTTGCTTTCTTACTGGTATCCGGATACTTTCGAGTTCAACCGGTTCTTTCCGAATCTGGATCATGTCTTCGCTATCACCGAACAGTTTATTTTTAATGGGCAACCTGCTATCTGGTTTTGTCATACGTTCCCGCATCTTCTGGTCAGTGAGGCGTTCAATATGGGATATTTCTTCTATTATCCGATGATGTTGATTGTGGCGTTATTCTATTTCATTTATAGGTTCGAGTGGTTTGAAAAGATGTCTTTTGTGCTTGTCACTTCCTTCTTTATCTATTATCTGATATATATATTCGTACCTGTTGCAGGACCTCAATTCTATTTTCCTGCCATTGGATTTGATAATGTTTCTAAAGGAATTTTTCCGGCTATCGGTGATTATTTCAATCATCATCAGGAATTGCTTCCCGGTCCGGGCTATCAGCATGGGTTCTTTTATAGTTTAGTGGAAGGCTCCCAACAAGTGGGCGAACGGCCTACGGCCGCATTTCCAAGTTCGCATGTCGGCATTTCTACCATTCTGATGATTATGGCATGGCGGGGCAGTAAGAAGCTGTTTGCTTGCCTGATACCTTTCTATATGCTGCTTTGTGGAGCTACTGTATATATTCAGGCTCATTATGTCATTGATGCTATTGTAGGCTTTTTCTCCGCATTCTTGTTGTATGTGGTGGTAACTTGGATGTTTAAAAAGTGGTTTGCGCAACCGATGTTCAAATAAAATAGCATTGCTCCATAATACTATCTTCAAGGATGCAATGCTATAAATATCGTATTTAATTTTTCGGGCTACTTTCTCTGTTGGTGAGTATTTCATTAAATATCTGAAACAGCTCCTCTTTGGTCTCGGCACGTAACATAGCGATGCGGGTGTCACGGAAATTAGGGATTCCTTTGAATAACGGGCTTGCAGCCAAGTGACGGCGCACGTGCAAGATACCTCTGCGTTCGTCGAGTAAGTTTACACTGTCAATCACTTCCTGGCGGAGGACTTCCATGCACCATTCAAAACTTAGTGGCGGCAGTTCCTCGCCTGTCTCCAGATAATGCTTCATCTCTTTAAATATCCATGGACGGCCGAAGCTGGCACGGCCTATCATAACAGCGTCCACTCCATAACGGTCGAAACACTCCTTGCAGCGTTGAGGCGTTGTCACATCCCCGTTGCCGATGATCGGGATATGCATCCGCGGATTATTTTTTACTTCTCCTATCAGCGTCCAGTCTGCTTCTCCGGTGTACATTTGTGCACGAGTACGACCGTGTATGGTTAATGCGGCAATACCGCAATCCTGTAACTGTTCTGCCAGCTCTACGATAATTTTGTTGTTGGCGTCCCACCCCAGACGGGTTTTCACCGTTACGGGGATTTTTACCGCATCCACTACGGCACGGGTAATCTCCAGCATTTGAGGGATATTCTGCAACATTCCTGCTCCGGCACCCTTTCCGGCCACTCTTTTCACCGGGCATCCGAAGTTAATATCCAAAATATCAGGCTGTGCCTGTTCCACAATCTTTGCGGCTTCCACCATGGTTTCCGTATCTTTGCCGTATATCTGAATAGCGACGGGACGTTCTTCATCACTGATGTTTAACTTCTGCGCTGTCTTGCTGACAGCACGTATCAGTGCGTCACTCGATACAAATTCGGTATATACCATGTCCGCTCCGAACTTTTTGCACATCAGGCGGAAAGCTGGGTCGGTCACGTCTTCCATGGGAGCAAGCAGGATAGGATGTTTTCCCAAGTCTATATGGTTAATCTTCATATACGATTTTGTTATTTGCTATTTATGATTGAAGTAACTTCTTCTTTTCGCTGCAAAAATACGGAAAAAAGCCTACCTTTGTACGCATTCATTTGCTTAACTGATACAAATAAGTATATATTCTATGAGTCTTAGTTTGAAAGATTTTGAAATTATGGCTCCTGTAGGTTCGCGCGAATCTCTAGCTGCGGCCATTCAGGCAGGTGCCGATTCTATCTATTTCGGTATAGAAAACTTGAATATGCGTGCCCGTTCGGCTAATACGTTCACGATTGATGACTTGCGGGAAATAGCCCGCACGTGCGATGAGCACGGGATGAAAAGCTACCTGACGGTGAACACCATTATCTATGATAAAGATATTCCTTTAATGCATACGATTGTCGATGCGGCTAAGGAAGCGGGAATTTCGGCTGTGATTGCGGCTGATGTTGCAGTGATGGACTATGCCCGCCGGATAGGGCAGGAGGTGCATCTTTCCACCCAGCTGAATATCTCCAATGCAGAAGCGTTGAAATTCTATGCTCGGTTTGCTGATGTAGTGGTACTGGCCCGTGAATTGAATCTGGAACAGGTAGCGGAGATTTACCGGCAGATACAGGAAGAACATATCTGCGGTCCGAGTGGCGAACAGCTTCGTATTGAAATGTTCTGTCATGGTGCGCTCTGTATGGCTGTTTCGGGTAAATGCTATCTTTCTTTGCATGAGATGAACCATTCTGCCAACCGGGGTGCTTGTATGCAGGTGTGTCGTCGTTCTTATACCGTTCGTGATAAGGAAACGGATGTGGAATTGGATATTGATAACGAATATATCATGTCGCCGAAAGACCTGAAAACTATTCATTTTATGAATAAGATGTTGGATGCAGGTGTGCGTGTGTTCAAGATTGAAGGTCGTGCCCGTGGACCTGAGTATGTGCGCACAGTGGTGGAATGCTACAAAGAAGCTATCAAAGCCTATCTGGAAGATACCTTTACTGATGAAAAGATTGCAGCATGGGATGAACGCCTGAAGACCGTTTTCAACCGTGGTTTCTGGGACGGCTACTATCTCGGACAGCGTTTGGGAGAATGGACCCGCAATTATGGATCGGCGGCAACGGAACGTAAGATTTACGTGGGAAAAGGGATCAAATACTTTTCTAACATCGGAGTCTCCGAGTTTTTGGTTGAAGCTGCCGAGGTTAGCGTAGGCGACAAACTGTTGATTACAGGACCGACTACCGGCGCTGTTTTTATGACATTGGATGAAGCGCGTGTTGATCTGGAACCGGTGCAGACCGTAAAGAAAGGGCAGCATTTCTCTATGAAGTCGGATAAGATACGTCCGAGTGACAAACTGTATAAACTGGTATCTACCGAAGAACTGAAAAAGTTTAAAGGGCTGGATATCGAACAGAAAAGAGGCTAGCTCCGGTCATTATTCTCTAATCTTTAATTCACGATAAATGAACTATATCTATGAATTGGAAATGAAGGTGCGTGATTATGAATGCGACCTTCAAGGTATTGTCAATAATGCCAACTATCAGCATTATCTGGAACATACCCGGCATGAATTTCTGACCTCGGTCGGCGTTAGCTTTGCAGCGCTTCATGAGCAGGGAGTCGATCCCGTAGTAGCACGTATCAATATGGCTTTCAAAACTCCGTTGAAGAGTGGAGATGAATTTGTATCCAAGCTATATATGAAGAAAGAAGGCATTAAGTATGTATTCTATCAGGATATTTTCCGGAAAAGTGATAATAAAGTAGTAGTGAAATCCACTGTTGAAACGGTATGTGTAGTAAATGGACGTTTGAGTGACAGCGAATTGTTTGATAACGTCTTTGCACCTTACCTGAAATGAATAGCTCCGAAGAAGAACAAATTTATAGTATTGCTTTGACAATGGTGCCCGGTATCGGGCATATTGGAGCGAAACATTTGATGGACGAGGCGGGAAGTGCCGGGTTCATATTCCATAACCGCGAGGCACTTCTTGAATGTGTTTCGGGAATAAGTCGGCGTGTAGTGAATGCGTTGGATTGCCCGCAAGCCATTGACCGTGCAAAGCAGGAATTTGATTTTGTTCAGAAGAATAATATTCGTTGCCTGACCATAACCGACGAGGAGTATCCTTCCCGATTGAGAGAGTGTGAGGATGCTCCCGTTGTTCTTTTCTTCAAAGGAAATACAGATTTGAATGCCCTCCGTGTCGTTAATATGGTAGGTACTCGTCATGCCACTGATTATGGAACCCGTATCTGTGCTTCTTTTTTGCACGATCTGAAAGTACTGTGCCCTGATGTCTTGGTAGTCAGTGGCTTGGCTTATGGAATCGATATAAACGCTCATCGTGCAGCATTAGCCAATCAGCTTTCTACGGTAGGAGTTCTTGCCCATGGCTTGGATCGCATCTATCCCTATGTGCATCGAAAGACAGCTATTGATATGCTTGATAATGGTGGGCTGTTAACTGAATTCCTGACCGGAACGAATCCCGACCGCCATAACTTTGTCAGCCGCAACCGTATCGTTGCCGGTATGTGTGACGCTACAATTGTTATTGAGTCTGCCGAGAAGGGTGGTTCGTTAATCACTGCCGAACTTGCCGAAGGCTATCACCGGGACTGCTTTGCTTTCCCGGGACGCCTGAATGATGAATATTCCAAAGGCTGTAACCAACTGATTCGGGATAATAAGGCTTCTTTACTTCTTTCGGCAGAAGATTTTGTATCGGCAATGGGTTGGGATATTGCTGCTCATCCGGCGAAAGTGGAAAATGTGCAACGCAGTCTTTTCCTTGACTTATCCGAGGACGAGCAAAAGGTGGTTGATATTCTGGAGAAACAAGGAGATTTACAGATTAATACATTAGTTGTTGAAGCAGATATTCCTGTACAGAAAATGAATGCAATTCTTTTCGAACTTGAAATGAAAGGTGTAATTCGTGTATTGGTGGGAGGAATGTATCAATTATTAGCTTAGTTTATCATAAACATAAAAAAAGGAGCAACGCTTTGCTCCAACCTTTGTTAACCTTAAATCTAATACTATGAAAAAAATCACATGACAAATGTAAGCCTTCATTGTATTTCTTCCAAATAATTCTGTTGCATTTGTTTCTCTTTTAAATTCTTTCACTGATTTTCACTGTTATCGGACACGATGCACTTCTATCCCACTTATTGGAAGGTTTTTGAGTATTTTAACGAGTAATTTTTCTCATAAAAAAATAGGATTTTTTTTTAATCTTTGAATATTTAAAGTATATTTGTGTTATGTCTATAGAAAATGAAAAGCATGGCTGCCTCTAGTGAAATGGATGATATTGTTTTGTGGGGCCTTTTGATAAAAGGCGATCAAAAAGCATTGGAAATACTTTATCAAAGATACTATTCTCTTCTGTTGAATTATGGTTTGAGATGCAGTACAGATAAAGAATTGGTCAAAGATTGTATCCAGGATCTTTTTATAAACTTATATCAGAATACTCACATTAATGTGACAAACATAACAGTCCGTTCTTATCTATTAAAAGCTTTAAGAAATAATCTCACCTATAAATTAGCAACTAATAAAGAAGCGGATTCATTAGATGACTCAGTTTTTCATATTCCGCTCAATGAAGATCTATTTGAACAGTTATTTCCTAAGAATGATCATGATCTGCAACTGGCTCGTCGTCTTTTGGAGGCAATCTCACAGTTATCTCCGAATCAAAAAACAGTTCTTTATTTACGTTATGTGCAGGAACTCTCATATAAGGAAATAGCGGATGTTATGGATATGAACATACAATCGTCTATGAATTTGTCTAGCCGGGCTTTAACTAAACTGCGCACTCTAGTAACTCAAGATGAATACTTTTTGGGTGTATGGCAATTGTTTTTTCTTAAAATAATATTATCTCTTTGAAAGGGGAAAAATATTTTCTTTGTAATTTGTTGATTATTATATAGATATATCCTTTTTCTGACTCTACTGTTTTTTTCTGCAAAAAAAATGCTGTAAAAGTGAGTAGGTTTTTCTTTTAATTCCATTCTAATTATAAAAGAGGATAAAAATGAAATATAGTAAAATAGATATCAGGAATACTGTACGCAATCTTATAGATTATTTCAAGATGCAAAACGAAGTTCCTTCTCAAAAGGAAATAGTTGAAGTATGGAGTAAAATAAAAGAAGGGGTTGAAAAGAAAAAACAAAGAAGGAAAGAGCGATATATACTTGTGGCAATTACTTCTGCAGCTGCTTTCATAGGGTGTATATGGTTGGGAATTGAATGGTATTCTTTTAATAATAAGTCGGATATTTCCGTGATAGCAGCACAAATGTCTAATGAATCTATAGAAGGAGAGGATATTCGTTTGATTGTCTCTGAGAAAGAAGTTCATCATGTAAAGAAAGGGGCTACAGTAGCTTATTCACAAGAGGGAATTGTGAGTGTAGATGAAGAAAAGGTATCTAAGAATACTACAAAAGATTTATACGACCAGATTATTGTTCCTAAAGGTAAATATACCCGTTTGATTCTTGCTGATGGTTCTAGTTTGCATATAAATGCGGGTACGAAAGTGATTTATCCTAAACGTTTTGAGAAAAACAGACGTGAAATCTTTGTAGATGGAGAAATTTTTATTGATGTGAAACGAGATGAATCAGCTCCTTTTATTGTGAAAACGGCACAATTTGAAGTACAAGTATTAGGGACTGCTTTTGATATAAAGGCTTATAGCGGCACATTTGAAAATGCAGAAGTTGTCTTAGTACGTGGTAAAGTAAATGTGAAGAGCAAATCGGGTAAGGAACTGGTTCTTTCACCTGATAATAAAGCTACAATATTGTCTGATGGTCTGATTGAAGAGTCTTCAGTAAATGCAGAAGAATATGTACTTTGGACTGAAGGAATATTGTCTCTGAATAATGATCCGTTGAATGTAATTTTAGCCAAACTGGGTCGATATTATGGAGTTGATATTGATTGTACAGATGATATTTCAACTATAAAGATAGCAGGTAAAATAGACTTGGAGTGTGGCATAGAAGCAGCATTAAAAAGAATATCTGCTACAGGAGGATTCTCTTTCTTGAAGCAAGAGGGTGCCTACATGTTAAAGCCTCTGGAGAAAATTGTACAATAGATTTTGAAACCGAATGTTTAATCTTAAAAATGAATACGTATGATAACATGAAAAGATTTGTCTAATTAGAAAATCCGAGTAATACTGCTAATATTACCCGGATAAAGTGAAAAACACCGAGTTACTGGTATTATATCAATCTTACAAAATTATGGAAAAAAAGTTGAAAAACGCAATCATAATGAATCGATTAACGAAAATTATGTTTGTACTGGGATTTCTATTGACTTCAGTGTGGAGTTATTCGAGCAATTCCGTATATGCACAAAATCAAAAATTCTCTTTTGAATTTAAACAAACCTCTATTAAAACGATTTTTCAATACATTGAAAAACATAGTGAGTTTATATTTATGTATCGTACAGATCTGCTCGATACATCTAAGAAAGTCTCTGTGAAAGTAGAAAAACAGAGTATAGAACAGATACTTGAGCAAGTGTTGAAAGGAACATCTGTCGTATATGAAATAAATGATCGGCAGATTGTCCTAAAGAAAGGATTGGAACGGTTGGAAGAAGTTCCTCAACAGTCAAGGCAGAAAAAACTGATTCAGGGACTTGTCAAAGACGATAGAGGAGAGGTCATTATCGGTGCGACTATCAAAGTAAAAGGAACAACCATAGGTACTACTACCAATATGGATGGGCTTTATAATTTGTCGGTTCCGTCAGAAAACTCAATTTTGATAGTTTCTTACATTGGTTACGCTACACAGGAAATAAAAGTTGGAAACCGTCAGAATATTATCATTACATTACAAGAAGATGCCAAAAACTTAGAGGAAGTTGTGGTTACAGCATACGGAACCGGACAGAAAAAGGCCAGTATGGTAGGTTCGGTGCAATCTATACGACCGGCCGATCTGAAAGTTCCTGCGTCTAATCTTTCCACTTCCTTTGCCGGACGTTTGGCTGGTGTGATTGCTGTGCAACGTAGTGGTGAACCGGGAGCTGATGGCGCTAACTTTTGGATTCGTGGTGTCTCTACACTTGGTAGTGCAAGTACTTCTCCGCTGATCATTATTGATGGTATTGAATCAACTACAACTGACTTGAATGCTCTTGACCCGGAAGTCATTGATGGGTTCTCAATTCTGAAGGATGCAACAGCAACTGCAATGTATGGTATGCGTGGTGCTAATGGTGTGATGATTGTGACGACCAAGTCCGGTGCTGCCTTGGATAAACCGATTATAAATTTTCGTGTGGAAGGTAGTATGTCTACGCCTACCAATATACCTGAGTTTGTGGATGGTGTTACCTTTATGGAACTTTATAATGAAGCTATACGTAATCAACCGGCAGGGAAAGAAGCTTATACACAGGAACGTATTGACGGAACTCGCCAAGGACTGAATCCTTATATTTTCCCGGATGTTGACTGGTATGGTGAGATGTTTAAAGACCGTTCGTTCAGTGAAACATTCAATTTTAACATCCGGGGTGGTGGTAAAAAGGTGGATTATTTTTCCAGTGTCTCTGTTGGGCATGAAAGCGGTATGTTAAAAAGTCGTTCTAAAGATTTCTTTTCATTTGATAACAATATCAGTCGAATGCGTTATTCTTTTCAGAACAATATCAATGCACGTTTGGGTAAAACATCTAAATTATCTTTGAGACTGAACGTAATGTTGGTAGATAAACGTGGTCCGAATGAAAGTACAAGTAGTTTGTTCTCTAGTGTGATGAATACGAATCCGGTAGATGCTCCGATTATGTTTCCGGACGATGGAACAACTTCCTATATTAAATGGGGGGTACCTACAAATACAACAGTAAATCCATTAGCAACACTGGTAAATGGATATGATGATACGTTTCAGAGTACGGTAACAGCTTCATTGAATTTTGACCAAAAATTGGATTTCTTGGTGGATGGTTTGACTTTTAAGGCTATGGCTTCTTTAAAGAATTTCAGCCAATCTGTTCAGACCCGATATTCTGATTGGAATAAGTTTACTGTTAATAATTGGTCTCTCAATGATGATGGTACCTATAATATGGAGGTGATTCAGGAAGGTGCTGAAGTAGGAACTGAGCTTAAAACAAAAAGTAGTAATACCGGTGATCGGCGTATTTACTTACAAGCGATGTTAGAATACAATCGTACATTCGGAAAGCATGATGTGGGAGCTTTGTTGATTTATAATCAGGATGAATATATGGATAATAATCCGGGGACGGACTTATTAGTAGCTCTTCCGACTCGTCGTCAGGGAATTGCAGCCAGAGCATCGTATGCATACGATGGGCGTTATCTGGCTGAGGTAAACTTGGGATACAACGGCTCTGAGAATTTTGCGAAGGGGAATCGTTTCGGGCTTTTCCCTTCTATAGCTGTCGGATATAATATTAGCGAAGAAAAATTCTTTGAACCATTAAGAAACATAATTTCCAGAATGAAAGTCAGAGCTTCGTACGGATTAGTTGGTAATGGCAATATTGGTGGACAACGTTTTACTTATTTAGCAGATGTTGATCTAACGGGAAGTCCGGCTTTTACGACTGGTATTAATATGGACAGAACATTGAAAGGACCTTCATATAAGCGTTTTGCTAATTATGATTTGGGATGGGAAGTAGGAAAAAAATATAATATCGGGCTAGATATGATATTTTTTAATAATCTGAGCTTGACGGTAGATGTATTTCGTGAAGACCGGACAGATATTTTTCAGGAGAAAGCAACTATTCCTTCTTATTTAGGAGTATATGGGACTAAATATTATGTCAATAGTGCAGCTGTACGTAATCAAGGTATTGATGCTTCTATTGATTTTGGACATCAATTCAATAAAGATTTCAGTATGACATTCAAAGGAACATTCACCTATGCTCACAATGAGATTAGGGCGTACGAGGAATCTGTAGGAGATCGTGCTAATCTTTCCAGAATTGGTTATAGCACTTCTCAGCAATGGGGATACGTGTCTGATTATTTGTTTGCCGATCAGACTGAGATAAATAATCATCCGACTCAATTGATTGGAGGTACTGTTGGACCGGGTGACATTAAATATGTCAATCAGCCTAATGTGTATGGAGTATATGATGATATTATTGATAAAAATGACATGGTACCTATTGGTAATCCGACTACTCCTGAAATTGTTTATGGATTTGGACCCTCATTTCATTATAAAGGTTTTGATTTTTCTTTCTTCTTTCAGGGAGTCGCTAAGACTTCTTTGTTTATGAGTGGTTTGCAACCTTTCGGCACAATGATGGAAAATAAAAATGTACAGAAATTTATAGCAGATGACAGATGGAGTCCTGAAAATCAAAATATATTTGCGGAATATCCACGTTTAACTATTGAGAGAAGTGCCAATAATTCTACGACCTCTACTTATTGGGAACGGAATGGTGCTTTCTTGAAATTGAAGAATGCAGAAATTGGATATACCTTTAAATCTATGCGCTTATACTTACGTGGTTCTAATCTGTTGACTTTCTCCAAGTTTAAATTGTGGGATCCCGAACAAGGCGGTGGTAACGGATTAAAATACCCGACCCAACGTGTATTTAATATTGGTTTTCAGATGACTATAAAATAATCTTTAAATATAATTGATATGAAACTTATTAATAAATACTTGATACTTCTATGTGTCTTTGTATGTTTCTCTTGTAATTATCTGGATATTGTGCCTGATGAGAACCCTACGGAAGAAGACGCATTTAAGAACCCTCAATTGACCGAACGTTATCTTTATTCTTGTTATGCATATATCCCGAATCCCAGACATGCAACTGCTAGCTTAGATTTTCTTACAGGCGATGATGTTGTTACTCCTTGGGAGCATGAAACTTTTGGAAAATTTGCACAAGGTAATTATACTCCAAGTAATCCTTATATTAATTACTGGCATGATTTATTTAAGGGGATTCGGCAATGTTATCTGTTAAAAGAAAATTTAGGTAGTGTGCCGGGGCTTAGTGATGAATTGAAAGCGGCTTATGATGCAGAAGCTGACTTTTTGATAGCATTCTATCATTTTTATCTTTTGCGTACTTATGGTCCTTCTATTTTGGTTAAAGAACTTCCGGAAGTTTCTTCCGCTGATTCTCCGGAAACAATGTTAGGAAGAAATACCTATGATGAGTGTGTAACATGGGTTGCAGAGCAACTAAAGAATGTTGCCGGACGTTTGCCAATGCGTCGTACCGGACTTGATTATGGGAGAGCTACCGGTGTAGCTGCTATGGCTATTCGTGCGCGGTTATTGTTGTACGCAGCTTCGCCGCAGTTTAATGGTGGTGAGAAGTTTAAATCATTATATAGTGATTTTAAGAATCCGGATGGGACCCAGTTAATTAGCACAACTTACGATCCTAATAAATGGGTAACAGCTGCTCAGGCTTGCAAAGAAGCAATTGATTGGGCAAGAGCTCCGGAGGCTAATTATGATTTGTATGCAGCAGATGTAAATACTTTGCCTAACTATCCTGAACCAACAGATTTGACACAACGTTCTTTGCGTTTTACGTTTGTTGATAAAGACAATACTCCTGAAGTGATTTGGGCATTTTGCACGAAAGAATCATCTAATAGTGACCTCCAGGGAAAGACCATTCCTCGGTTAAGTACAACCGCTTACGGTGGATTAGCTCCGACATTGAGACAAATAGAACGGTTCTATACAAAAAATGGTCTTCCATTGGATGTAGATCCTACTTATGATTATGTTAACCGGTATGATGTAGCCATGTTTCCTGTTGAAGAGAATGATATAAATGGAGAAGGGGAAAGCCTAAAACTGAATATGAACAGAGAGCCACGTTTTTATGCTTGGATTGCTTTTCACAACGGTTATTATGAGGTATCGGGAGAAGATGATAGAAAAGAGTTCTCGTATGCTCCGATATGGAAAAGAGGAAAGGATAAAAAGTATAAGCAACTGGTACAATTTATGAAGACACAGAATATGGGGATAACCAACGATAATAAGTATGGAACTAAAACCGGTTATCTGAATAAGAAAGGTGCTCATCCGGGAACAAGTGCTTCTAAATCTACTGGATTTAAAGTGATACAGTATCCGTGGCCTATGGTTCGCTTGGCAGAGCTTTATCTGAACTATGCAGAAGCTTGTGTGGAATGTAATGATTTACCGGAAGCTAAGAAGTATCTGAATTATGTCCGCGAAAGAGCCGGTATACCTAAAGTGGAAGTTTCTTGGGCTGGAATCGCAGAGCTTACACAAGATAAATTGAGGGAAATTGTTCATCAGGAACGCTTAATCGAACTTTATCTTGAAAATCATAATTTTTGGGATATACGTCGCTGGGGAATAGCAGAGACGTTAGGTGAACAGCCGAAAGGACTTTCTATTCAGGCAACAACTATAACAGAATTTGCCAAACCGGTATCAGTAGATGTGCAACGTCGTTTTATTCCGGCTCATTATTTAATGCCGCTTCCTATCAGCGAAATTAATAAGAATCCCAATATGGTACAAAATCCGGGATATGACGAATAATTGTTATACATAAAGATTCTATAAAATGAAAGTAATAAAATATATACTACCCCTCCTCAGTTTAGGACTGATCGTTGCAGCATGTAATTCTGACGATGAAGAAAGTATTGCCGCTACTGAAATTCAGAACTTAACAACACAAAGTGCTCCCGGTTCCATTACGTTAACATGGGAGTATGCTGTCGAAGAAGATGCTAATACTACTCGTTTGGTTGAGATACGTTATTATGACCCCGCTATAAAGAAAAATGTCAAGAAAACGGCTAGCAGATTCAGTAACTCATTTACGATAGATAATGCGCTCAAAAGATATGGAGAATATACGTTCGAAGTACAGCCGTTCAGTACAACCTTTACACCGGGAATAGTACAACGAATAACAGGAATTGCAGAACGAGCTCCGGTTATTGATGAAAAAACATCTACGGAGTTGGCTATAACCATTGATAATTTGACCTTGGGAGGGTTTAAGCCCGATGGTGTTACTACTATTCCGCAGTCTAGTTGTATTGGTGACGGTTATGGTCCGGAACGCTTGCTTGATAACAATACTAGTACTTTCTTAAATACTGCATATTCCGGAGTACCTGTAGGAACAACCTACTATTTAGATATTGTATACCCGAAGTCTCAGAAGTATTTGAAGTTCTCGTATATAAATAGAAGCGTCGGTAGCTTTCCGGCAGAAATAGAATGCTCTGTTAAGGTAAGTGAGGACGATGAATGGACCCCGATAAAAACATTGACAACAGCAGCCGATGGGTTACCTGAAGCTGCATCGGCGGCATATTCTTCTGATATATATGAAGCCCCTTTTGAGTTCAATTATCTCCGTTTTCATGTAAAGAAGACTCATACGGGTAAAGTGAATTTTTCAATGGCGGAATTTCGTATTTACAATGTGGAATACTATTTTTATGATCCGGAAGCTACCGAAAAATAAATGAGCCTATAGTATATCTTTAAGGAGGATACCTTTAATGTATCCTCCTTTTTAAAACATTCATATTATATCTATATCATGAAAAAAAAGATTATTATTTTTTTTATGCTGTTCTTTTTATGTACAGTGATAAGCGCTTGTTCCGATGAAGATGGTAAAGGAACTAATACTGCTACATTAGAGATAACTGAACAATTTGTAGATTTCAAGGAGAATGGAGAGTCGCAAACGCTTGTAATTACGACCAATCAAGCAGAGTGGAGTGCTACTGTAGAAAGTAATGGTAAAAGCTGGTGCAGTATTCTTCCTGACATTAATCCGGGGAATCACAAACTTACTATCTCTGTAACTCCTAATACGGGAAAGGAACAGCGGAGTACTATTATTACCGTGAAGGCAGCAGAGTTATCGGAGAAAATAACTGTGCGTCAATTGGGGACGGATAAAGGTATTTTAATTTCCCCTATGATGAAAACTTTTACTGCGGAAGGAGGGAAAATAGAGTTTACAGTAACAGCAAATGTAGAGTTTGAAATAATACCGACTGTCGATTGGATCACGTTGCCGGTCACTACCCGCACGGCAGAATATGTGACTACGGACCATACATATTTTATTCAACGTAATAAAGGGGAAAAGCGTACGGGGACTATTACGGTAAAAGACAAAGCAAGTGATTTATTCTCTGAGTTAATTATGTCTCAAGAGGCCTTAGGAGAGTATGAAAGTGGTGAATCTGGTATTCAAGGCGATCTATTAGTTCCGGTTTCCACAGGTAGTGCATTCAATTCTTTGGGCAAGGTATCTCAATTGGGATCTTCAGGATTTCATAGGACTTATGATGGAAGTAAAGAGACCGGATATCATTCTAATACATCAGATGATTTTCCTAACAATTGGCCGTTGACATTAACTTTTGAATTTGCGGAACAACCTAGAATTGATTATTGCGTTTGTCATTCAACAGGTAGTGATAAATTGAAAAAAGCAAAGATATTTGTATCTACTGAGACAGAACCGGAATACACAAAGTTAATGGATGTCGATTTGTCCGGGAGTACTACGGCGCTTATTAAATTTTCTAGCCCGGTTATTAATCCGAAAGGGATTAAATTTGAGGTTACAGAGTCATCGGGTAAATATCTTGTGATAAAAGAAATGGAGTTTTATCGTCAGAACTCGGATAATTATGATCCCCTTAATTTGTTTACGGATATTACGTGTTCTGAGTTAAAACCGGGAATTACCGAGAAGGACATAGATGCATGCCCTGACCCGCTTTTCCGTAATGTAGCTTTTTATCTTTCTATTAATAAATATCCGCGTGAGTTTCGTATTCAGGAATATAAAGCTTATCCACATCCGGAATTATTTCGTAAAGCAAACAAGACAAGCGCTGAACACAATTTGCTGGATAATCCGACCGGGATATTTGTAAATAAAGGAAAAGAAGTTGTAGTGCTGGTGGGAGACAGTCATGGATATCAGCTTTCGGCTCGTATCTTAAATTTGAATGTATCCGGAGGGGATGGGTTTAATTATAATTATTCTTATCCTTTGGTAGAAGGGATTAATCGTTTTATAGCGGAAACAGACGGATTGATCTATATTTATTATCATACTCCCGAGTATAGAGATGCATTGCCGATAAAGATACATATTCCGTCAGGGCAAGTAAACGGATATTTTGACTCCGGAAAACATCAACCTTCTGATTGGAGCCGTCTGTTACATGCAGCAGTAGGACCTCATCTTGATGTACTTGGCGAGAAGGCACATTTGATATTTCCGGTAGATAAGTTCAAAGCAAACACTCCAGATGGTAAAGCTTTAATAGATGCTTATGATAGACTGGTGTTGCTTGAACAGCAATTTATGGGATTGGAAAAATATGATCGAATGGATCCGAACCGTGTTTGTTTTTCTGTGATGTATAATGATAGTTATATGTATTCTGCCGGTAATCATACGGGGTATGTTGTCGGTACGATGAATGAATTATGTAATCTGGAAAAGTTTTCTACTACTTCAATCTGGGGACCGGCACATGAAGTCGGACATTCTTATCAGACTAAACCAGGACTTTGTTGGCTTGGAATGACTGAAGTGACTAATAATATTCATTCTTTATATGTTCAGACTTCGTTTGGAAATCAATCACGCCTATTAGATAAGCAGGGTGATTATACAAGTATTTATGAGAAGTCTATGTGTATGTATTTCGTACGTAAACGTGCTCATATCATTACAGATTCGGATGTGAATGTCTTTAACCAGCTAGTTCCATTTTGGCAATTATATCTATATACTAAGGCCATTGGACAAGAAGATTTTTATAAAGACTTATATGAACTCATACGTATTAATACGGATCAGGACACTCCTGGGAAAAGTCAACTAGAGTTTACATTTTTGGCAAGTAAGGCGTCGGGACTGGATTTGACAGAATTCTTTGTGAAATGGGGATTTTTTGAACCAATAGATATTGAAAAATCAGATTATAGTAAAGGACAGTTTGTGGTTACCGAGTCAATGATTGATGAAACTAAACAACGTATTACTGATTTAGGACTACCAAAACCAAAAGGAATTATAGAGTATATCTGCGATAGTAATGTTGATTGCTATAAGACCTTTAATTCTATTATAAAAGGAACTGCTCAAAGAGAAGGTCAAAAAATTGTAATGACCAATTGGAGGAATGTGGCAGTTTATGAAGTTTATTCGAACGGTAAATTATGTTTTGTATCTCCAGCCTCCTCTTTTACTGTAAATGGAAACTTAGGAACTAAAGTTCAAGTCTTTGCAGTGTCTGCAACTGGAGAAAAAGTAGAAGTAACATTTTAATAATTATATTAATTAATAAAGAACAACATGAAACATTTTTGGACAGGTTTATTAGCCTTAGGGGTAGTCGGATGTACTGCACCACAACAAACACAAAAGGATAATATATCGGGAATTTATCCCAAACTGGCTTTTTATAATAATGAGGGCGAGTGCGGAACAGGTGCTGTGGTTCCTTGGGCAGGTAGTCTATGGGCTATCACCTATGGACCTCATTTACCTTTCGGGTCATCTGATAAACTATATCAGATAACTCCGGACAAGAAGATGACTGTCCGTTCGGAAAGTATTGGAGGAACACCTGCTAACCGACTGATTCATAAGGAATCAAACCAATTGAATATAGGTCCGTATTTTATTAACGAGTCTGGTAATGTCAGAGTTTTGCCTTGGCAGGAGGCTCCGGGACGATATACCGGTTCGGCTCGTCATTTGACAGATCCTGCCAATAAGATTTATATTGGTACGATGGAAGAAGGTTTCTATGAAGTAGATGTTAATACTTTGAAAGCTAAGGAATTATATAAAGATAGTAATGAAGCATGGCGTCTATATCGTAAAGACTCTAAAAATACCCCCAAACCCGTAGAATTACTGCCGGGAGCGCATGGTAAAGGATTGTATTCAGGACAAGGAGTGATGGTATTCTCAAATAACGGAGAGAATAGTGCCGCCGCTATGAAGTATTTTGATGCGTTATCCGGTTCATTATCAGAATGGGACGGCAAAGACTGGAAAGTCGTACGTCGTAATCAATTTGTAGAATTGACCGGTCCCGGCGGTATATACGGTAACACAAATCCTGAAACGGATCCCATTTGGGCTACAGGCTGGGATCATAAATCAGTGCTACTTGGAGTAAGAGATTCGCAGAAAGGATGGACCTTTTATCGTTTGCCTAAAGCAAGTCATTCTTATGACGGTGCACATGGCTGGAATACTGAATGGCCACGTATTCGTAATGTAGGAACAGATGACCAACCGGATTATCTGATGACTATGCACGGCCTGTTCTGGCGTTTCCCAAAACTGTTTACTGCTGATAATTCTGCCGGTATTCGTCCCCGTTCAAGTTATTTGAAAGTAATTGGAGACTTTGCCCGTTGGAATGATGAATTGGTATTTGGCTGCGATGATTCTGCCCAAAAAGAATTTTTAAACAAACGTAAGGCAAAAGGAAATATAGAAGGTCCGGGACAATCTAATTCTAATCTTTGGTTTACATCTTTGACTAAACCCGACGAACTGGGCCCTGCAACAGTAGATGGAGCAATCTGGGAAAAAGAAGATGTGCAAGCAAATGTTTATTCAGATCCCTATATGTTTGCCGGTTGGGAACAACGTTGTTGCTGGTTGCAAAATGATGGAAAGCAAGATATTACTTTCACATTTGAGATAGATCAAAAGGGAAATAATGTTTGGAAAGAACTGACTGCCGTGCAGGTAGAAGCTGGACAATCCGCTTATCTTCCTTTTACTGCTAAAGAGCAGGGAGAATGGATTCGTGTGAAAATAGACAAGGAAAGTAATGTGTCCGTAAGTTTCGTATATACTACAGTTGATACTCGTTCTTCCGCTTCTTCTTCCATATTCAACGGATTGTCAAAAGTATCGGAAGAAAATACTCTTGGAGGATTGTTATACGGCCTTGGCAAGAATAGAAGAGCTTTAGGTGTATTAGCTTCCAATATTGAAAACGGTAAAGTAATAGAAAACGGATATTATGAGATGAGCGATACTTTGGCATTGGTGCGTAAGGATGATACTCAGACTGCCGATTTTATTCGTGAGAAATTTGCGATGCCTCATCAGATAGTTACTATTGACGAATCATCGGTTCTGATCGTTGACGACAGACAAAGACGTTGGCGTTTACCGTTGGGAGACGAAAATTACACTAAGTTGATTGGACAGGATGTGGTACGTATTTGTCGCGAAGTGGCTACTGAACGTGACTTATTCAACTGTCATGGTACTTTCTATGAACTACCTGCTGAAAATGCGGATGGTTATGCCAAGATTCGTCCGATTGCTTCTCATAATTTCCGGATTAATGATTATGCCTCTTACCGGGGAATGTTAGTGATGACCGGTATTGACCCTAAAAAGGATAAAGATAATGAACATATCATCGTGTCGGAAGATGGTAAAGCTGCCGTATGGGCAGGTGCTATTGATGATTTGTGGAGTATGGGCAAACCGACAGGCAAAGGCGGTCCTTGGAAAAACACTTTAGTAAAGGCAGGAGAGGTGTCCGATCCGTATCTGATCGGTTTTTATGATAAGAAGAATTTAACCTTGTCACATAATTCTCAAAAAGATGTAACCTTTACCATAGAAATTGACCCAACAGGTAATGGGAAATGGGTGAATTATACTACTTTGACTGTAAAACCTGGGGAGAAGTTGGCTTATGAATTGAAAGCTCCATTTCAGGCAAGATGGATACGTTTCTCGACAGATTCTGATACTAACGCTACTGCATGGCTGGAGTATAAATAGAAAATATATATGAAAAAGATTCGAATAAATTTATTTATTATTTGCCTTTTAGGCGTATTGGCAGAAGTCTGTGCTCAAGAGAGTACATGGCGGGAAATGCCTTATTTCTTAAAAGGATATGAGAAACAATATAAAAAATCTCCGAAAGAAGCTGCCTTGTCATGGTTTAAAGATGCCCGTTTTGGATTATTTGTACATTGGGGGCCGGCTTCTTTATACGGACAAGGCGAGTGGGTAATGTATAATAACCGGATTCCCATTAAGGAATATGAACAGAAAACCCGGGAATTCAAAGGAGATAAGTTTAATGCTCAGGATTATGTGAATCTGGCTTTAGATGCAAATATGAAATACATTACTTTCGTTATTAAGCATCATGATGGGTTTGCATTATGGGATTCGAAAGCATCAGACTATAACAGTGTGAAGTATCCTTCAGGAAGAGATTTCTTAAAGGAACTGTCCATTACCTGTAAGAAAGCAGGATTAGGTTTATTTATCTATTATTCTGTCGGGTTGGATTGGCATCATCCTTACTATATTCCTAATACGATGTATGACCCGGCACGTCCTCATTATGCGAAGACTCCGGAAGAATATAAATATTCTAAGCCGGAAGACTTTAAACATTATATGAACTTTGCAAAAACACAGATTATGGAACTTTGTACGATGTATGGTCCTATAGCGGGTTTTTGGTTTGACACAGTCGGAGGGGTTTATCAATATTCGGACCTGTTCAATATACAAGAAGTATATGATATGATTCATGCAATACAGCCTCATGCATTAGTAGTGTTTAAAACAGGTGCAAATGGGAATGAGGACTTTATTACAGGAGAACGCCACTTTGGCTCTTTGGCACCGGTATTCAAGAGCGTAGGTTTACCTAAAAAAGTTCAGGATGCTGCAGATTATTCTTGGCAAAACAATAAAGCTAAGCCGGCAGAATTGAATATTCCGATACAAACTTTGGGTTGGGCTTATCACAGTAGTTCTAAGCAACGCCAAAAATCGGCTAAAGAGGTAATGGACTTATTAGACTATTGTGCTAAAGTAAATGCAAACTTATTGCTGAATATAGGGCCTCGTCCGGATGGATCGATTTTGGAGGAGAATGTACGAGTATTAAAGGAAGTAGGGCGGAAATTAAAAAAAGAAGGATTCCCGCGGCTTAATACTAAAGATTATATGAAGTACCGGGATAGTGCCAAGCAAGAACGTCCGAAAGAAAAGGAGAACCAAACGGCTAATTAGGAAATGCCTTTTGTAAAGTAAATAAGAACGTAATGGCAGATATTTGTAGGGAACACTATAATATCTGCCGTTTTTATAAACTGACTATTTAGAATAAATATGATAAAGAGAGTCTGTTATTTTTTAGGTATTTGGTTATTGTTATCTGTTTCTATAACGAATGTATAGGCGTAAAAATAATCAAACATCTTTTCAATAGGTAAAATTTCATTTTCATTGTTCGTTCCGGTCCTTACGTTTGTGCGGAATGGGAAATGGGAGGTTTATATTTTAGGATCAGATGGCAAATCTGTCAGCCGTGAATCATGGAAAGTGATATATGCTGATAGCGAAGAGACGGAAAAAGGTAATTATACAGCGGATAAAGTTTTTGATTTACAAGAGTCTACCTATTGGAAAACTGTCGATAAAATTTCTTATCCTCATCAAATTGTTATAGATTTGGGTGAGAAACAGAAAATTACAGGTTTCCGTTATTTACCCCGTGCAGAGAAAGGTGCTCCGGGGCAAATCAGAAAGTATAAAATATATATATATCAGACGGTTTTAAACTTTAGATAATAATTAGTTACATCATGAAAACGAAAAAGACATTAGCAATGGTAGGTATATTTTTGTTTTTAGCAATTAGACCTTCTGTTGCCTCTTCATTTACCGAACGGACTTATTTATTGCCTACCAGATTGGAGGGAAGTTGCCGGCCGGTGCTTCTGCTGAGTGGAACTTGGGATTTCAAATACTCTCCCGAAAGTCGCTGGACAAGTATTCAAGTCCCCGGTGAGGCAGCTATGCAAGGTTTTGCCATTGAACATGACAAACCATTTTTTTATAAGAAAGATTTCACGATACCCGCTGATTATGCAGGCAAACGGCTTATATTGCGGTTTGATGGGGTATATAGCCATGCCAGATTGAGTGTTAATGGAAAATTTGTTCGTGAACATCATGGTGGCTTTACCCGCTGGGAGACGGATATTACTTCTTTCGTACGTATCGGAAAGAAGAATGAGATACAACTGGCAGTAGTGGATCGGCTGGACGAAATTTCGTATGCTTCCGGATATGCTCATCATCCTATAGGTGGTATCCTTCGTGATGTAACCTTATTTGCATTGCCCGAATCCCATTTATATGACATAGGTGTGGAGACTCATCTTGATTCTTTATATCAAGATGCTGATTTACGTTTCTTTTGCAAGTTCTCCGGGCAGGAAAGCACGGAAATGGAGTTGCGTTTGAAAGATAAGTCCGGAAAGTATGTACCATTGTCGCAGTCCCGTTTTGCATTGTCGGACGGACAAAATATTTTTTCGTTACCAGTTAAAAATCCGCTTAAATGGGATGCGGAACATCCAAATTTGTATGAATTGGAAATAATTGTTTTTCAGAATGGGCAAGAAACCTCTCGGTTTAGTCGCAATATCGGTTTTCGTGAAGTCAAGATTATAAAAGACCGTATGCTGGTCAACGGTCATCAGGTGAAATTGCGCGGTGCTTGCCGCCATGATATTCATCCAACTTTGGGGCGTACCACTACTTTAGAGCTGGATAGTCTGGATGCGGTGCTGTTCAAACAGGCTAATATGAACTTTGTCCGTACCTCGCATTATCCTTCTACTGAACGTTTTCTGGAGTTTTGTGACCGTTATGGGATTTATGTGGAAAGTGAAACGGCTGTTTGTTTTGTAGATACATATCGTCAGAAGAATTATAAGCCCGGCAGGTCGCAAAATGATCCGGCGTTTGCCGAACGTTATTTGGGTCAATGCCGGGAGATGGTAAAGAGTCTTCGTTCCCATCCGTCAATCCTGTTTTGGAGTATTGGTAATGAAAGTGTTTACGGAAGTAATTTTCAGTTATGTTGGGATTGGATAAAGGCGACTGATACCACTCGCCCTGTTATTTTTAGTTATCCGGGTTCGGCTGTAGAAAAAAAGGCAGAAATATTTGATATCTTAAGTATGCATTATCAGAATGTATATGGAAATGTAGGGCAGTGGGGAATGGCTACCCGTAATTTTCAGGGACATGGTATTCCGGCTTTATTTGACGAATGGGCGCATCCGGCTTGCTATACATATGCCACATTACAAACTGATCCCAATATCCGTGAATTTTGGGGGAAATCTCTTGATATGATGTGGAGTGGATTGTTTAATGCTCCGGGAGGTCTGGGAGGTGCTATTTGGGGATATGTGGATGAGACTTTCTCCTTACCGGAACCTAAATTCGGGACTTCATTCTGGAAAGAATTCGCACGTACTGCCAAGCCGCTGGATTATCAAGGAAATTGTGTGGGATATGGTGAATGGGGGATTGTTGATGTATGGCGTCGGCAAAAACCGGAGTTCTGGTCAACTAAAAAGGCTTATTCACCTGTTCGGTTACTTGTGGAGGATAATCTTTCATTTACTACCGGACAAGAATTGATGTTGACTATACATAACCGATTTGACCATACAAATTTGAATGAAATTCATGCTACCTACACTTATAGAGGTGTGACAAAATCTTTGGAATTGCAACCGGTCGCACCTCATACGAAAGGTATGATAGTCATTCCCGCTGAGCAATGGGAGAATGGAGAAACTTTGCAGGTCGAGTTTTTTACCGCTGCTAATGAGTTGATTGATGTGTATCGTTTTGTATTGGGAACGGAAAAGATAATTTACCCTTCCTTGCTCGCCGGACAGAATTTATCCGTAACAGATGAAGGTGACAAAGTGATTGTACATGGTAATGGTTTTGAAATACCTTTCGATAAAGAAACCGGATTGATTGTCAATGCAACAGTAGGAGGGGAAGTAATTATTGAAAAAGGTCCGTTCTTGAACTTGTATGTGAATTTGAACCACTTGACAGGGGCTGAAGTACGTAAAACGGCTAACCATTTTGCCACTTCTGATATTGATTGGAAAAAGAAATCTTTTGATTACAGTCAACAAAAGGATGGGGTCTGTATTTCTCTTACCGGGACTTATCGGGAAGTGAATGTTGATTTTGATATAAAAGTAACCTCGGCTGGTGAATTGTCTATAAACTATCGGACAGAGGGTGTTCCTAACGGATTCTTACGTGAAACAGGATTATCTTTCTATTTACCTCATAGTATACATCAGTTAAATTGGAGGCGCAAAGGGTACTGGAATTATTATCCTGTAGGAGCATTTGCAGGAAATGAGGGTGAGGCCTCGCTTTACGAATCGCAGCAAAAGGGATATGGTGAGAAACCTGTTCAGTCCTGGCAGGTTGATACGCACAATTATTACTATTGGGCTGACGCCGGTGCGAATTGTAAGGAACCACTAACTCAAATGGCAAAAGGTATGAAAGAAAATATTTATTATTATTCACTTTCTACTGGGGCAGAAGGTGAGCATCAATTATCAGTTATTTCTCAGGATGCTTCAGTGGCTTGCCGTATAAACAAGTGTGCCAATGAACAATTGATATTATATGCTAATAATCGTTGGGATTATCCTGAGATAGCATGGGGGAATTATTGTAAAACTTTGGAAGTATTGCCTTGTTACGGCCGGATTGATATAAGGGTTAGGTAGTAGGGCATTGGAATTTGTAGAACAACTATGAATTATTGAACTTTATTGACGCTGTATATTAATAAATAATTAATTGTGTAATTTATTGGTTATCAATGGTATATTCTTAATTGCACACTTTGCTAATCTTCAACAGCCCGAATGACTTGACAAACGCTTTTTTATGTTGTATATTTGTAAACATAATAACAACAATAAAACTACAATTTAAAACTTAAAAGTGAAATGAGAAGAATCTTAGCTTTTGCCGAACTTGCCGTGATGTACTTCCCCGGATGTACTACCAGCAAGAACGCGGTACGTTGTCTCAGCCGATGGATTAAAGGTTGTAACCCGTTGGTCAAAGAACTTATGCCGACAGGGTATCTGCCCTACAATCATCGCTATCTGACGATGAAACAGTATAAGATTATAACAAAACATCTAGGTGATCCTTATGAGGATTAGGGTATAAATAACCCGACAAAGAGCTTAAGGCTGCAAACTTTTAGGAGTTTTGCAGCCTTTTTTGTTGCATAAATTCGGTCCGGAAGTGCTTAAATGCTATATGAAAGTTTATAATAAACTGTCGACCCGTTTATAATAAACGATGAAGGTTTTTATTATAAACTTAAGAATGGTTTTTGCACAAATGATAAACTATTTTCAATAGAAGATGAATGGGAAAGCATAGATTCTTTTTATTTGTCATTTTATAAAGTAACTTTTGGGGACAGTCGTTCGTATGAAAAAAGAATACAAGATATTCTTTATATTGGCAATCATAATATTATTCTAGGGTTTTGGGGGGCATTCACATAATTATTTTACGGATGCAATCGAAGAATTTGTATTATCTATTTTAGATTTTTGTCAGTTAGACTTAACCGATTGAGAAATAAACTTTTAGCGAATTATTTGAGAAGTAGCGGTAACGAGTTTGCAACTGTACGAATTTCAGCGTTTTGCGTTGCTATGCTGTCAAATAACTCTTTCATTTGCAAATATAGGGATTTTTTTCGAAAGTACGAACTATCGGTGGCAGTTTTATAAAATCAGCTGGCGAAAAAACAAATAGAATTTTCCAAAATAGCTTTGGATAAGCCATTAACGAAATACTTTCTTTTAAGAGCACAGTGGTTTACCCAATAAAATTATATACCTTTGTGACAAGTTAAAGAAGATGTCGCAATGAATCGGATAAAAGAAACATTGATTGAGGCGGGTATTAGTCAAACTGAATTGGCTAAACGGCTTGGTAAAGGTTTTAACATGGTCAATCTATACGCTACGAACAGAGTGTAACCGCCTATAACCGTACTATACAGGATAGCGGAAATACTGAATGTGGATGTGCGTACACTTTTGTACCTAACGAAATAAAAAAACAGACATATGGCAAATACTAATCTAAAAGAAGCTAAGGCGGCTAAGAATGATGAGTTCTATACGCAATTTCATGACATAGAGATTGAAATGAACGCCTATCTTGAATATGACCCCGATGTGTTTCGAGGAAAGATTGTGCTTCTTCCTTGTGATGATCCAGAATGGAGCAACTTTACCCGATACTTTGCTGCCAAATTCGATGAGTTGGGCTTGAAAAAACTGATTTCTACGAGCTATGCGCCGGATAGCAAAAAATACAAAACGCCTTATCAGCCCTCTTTGTTTGAGCAAGAAGCACCTCAGTTCGACCCGTCCAAGGCACAGGTGAAAGGTAAGATATTCATCTTGGAACGAGACAAAAGTGGGGACGGACGTATCAATATTGATGACCTTGAGTGGAAGTATATGGAAGGTGACGGAGATTTCCGAAGCAAAGAAGTTACCGAGCTTCGCAATGAAGCGGATTTTATCATCACCAATCCGCCATTCTCCCTGTTTCGTGAATTCTTGGCTTGGATTGTGGAAGCCGGGAAGAAATTTGCTGTAATAGGTAATATGAATGCAATCACTTATAAAGAGGTCTTTCCACTGATAAAAGATAACAAAGTTTGGTTAGGTGCTACAGGAAATGGAAATGATATGGTTTTTGGTGTTCCTGAAGGAGCTAAAGTGGATGAGAAAGACAGGGCTAAAGCTGCAAGATTAGGATATGTAGGCAATTATACCAGATTGGGCAATTCATGTTGGTTTACCAGTATTGAACATGGTCGTCGTCACGAGCCATTGTCACTGATGAGCATGGCAGACAACCTCCGCTTTTCCAAACATAAGGAACTGAAAGGCAAAGCTGCCTATGACCGCTACGATAATTATGATGCCATTGAAGTACCTTTTACGGATGCCATTCCGTCAGATTATGAAGGAGTGATGGGAGTTCCTATCTCATTTCTGATTAAATATTGTCCGGAGCAATTTAAAATCTTAGGGATAACCGATAGGCAAAACACATCTTGCTTAAGAACCAAGAAATACACGAATGTTGACAGCCAAAATACAACGACTTGAATGCGAGAAGCGTTATTAAAGATGGCAGAAGATATATTCCTATGTATGCCCGATTACTCATCCGTAAATTATAATCTGATATGTCTGATAAGTACTCTTGCATATACTTGGGTGTAATACTTTCCGTCAACTATATAATAAGTCTCATTTTGAGGAACTTTAGAATGAAGCAATACCGCTCCATCATTAAGTTTCGTCACTTTGGATTCTTTCCCATGGTGGTCTATTTGAATTTGCTCGGGATAAATCTTAGAAGCTATTCCATACCAAGTTTTAGTTATCCCTAAGATTTTAACTTAAAAATAAAGACAAAATATAATATTATGACTCAGCATAATGCCATCAAGCTTTTTGAAACCAAGAAAGTGCGTACCATTTGGGATGACAAAGAAGAAAAATGGTACTTTTCCATAGTGGATGTGGTGGCTGTCCTAACCGATAGCCCTAATCCTCGTAAGTATTGGAGTGTCTTGAAAACACGTTTAAAAAAAGAAGGGAGTGAGTTGACTACAAATTGTAGTCAACTGAAAATGAAATCGGCTGATGGAAAGATGTATTTAACCGATGTCGCAGATACTCAGCAGCTTCTCCGTTTGATTCAGTCTATTCCATCGCCCAAAGCAGAACCGTTCAAGCAATGGATGGCACAAGTGGCGACTGAACGTCTTAACCAAATGCAAGACCCCGAACTCTCTATCAATCAAGCACTGGTGGACTATAAGCGGTTGGGGTATTCGGATAATTGGATTAATCAGCGTCTCAAATCCATAGAGATTCGTAAAGACCTCACGGATGAATGGAAGCGGCACGGATTGCAAGAGGGGGTGCAGTTTGCTACGCTGACCGATATTATTTATCAGACTTGGAGTGACATGACCGCCAAGGAATATAAGCAGTTCAAAGGTCTGAAAAAAGAGAACTTACGTGACAATATGACCAATAAGGAATTGGTACTAAATATGTTGGCGGAACTTTCCACCAAAGAAATATCTGAAAGTAAAAATCCGGAGACATTTCGGGAACACATGGATGTGGCGGAAGCCGGTGGTGAGATTGCCCGCAATGCCCGTATGGAGTTGGAAGCCAAGACGGGCAAGGCTGTCATCAGTCCGCTGAACGCCAAGACAGGTATTGCGCTCAATTCATCTCCGGAAGAAGAAGACACAAAAGAATAATCCTAAAAAGTGAATCAATATCATGGAGACAACATTGCATACAGAATGGACTGTCGAAGACATCTGTAAAGGATTTACCTACAACGAATTGGAAGGTAAAGGTCTGTTTGGATTGGACGGGCGGCTCACTATCCAACCCGAGTATCAACGCCATTACATCTACAATGATGGGAAACGTGATGTAGCGGTAATAGAATCCCTGCTAAAAGGCTATCCCATCGGACTAATCTATTTCAACCGGACTGTGGACGGACGATTTGAAGTACTTGACGGGCAGCAACGCATCACTTCCATCGGCCGGTTCATCACAGGCAAATTCGCCATCAAGAATGAAGCGGATAACGTGCAGTATTTCTCGGGATTGCCCGAAGAACAGCAACAAAAGATTATGCAATCCTCTCTGCTGGTATATGAATGCGAGGGTGAAGAAAAGGAAATAAAAGAGTGGTTTAAGACTATCAATATTGTGGGCATTCCGCTCAAGGAGCAGGAATTGCTCAATGCCATCTATTCGGGCGAGTTCGTAAATGCAGCCAAGCGGGTGTTCAGTAATTCCCAAAATGCGGAAATACAGAAATGGAATCATTATATCAAGGGAGATGTGAAACGGCAGGATTATCTGGCGGAAGCCCTCCGGTGGATTTGCGACAGTAAGGGGATGAGCATCGACGCCTATATGAGCATACACCGTCACGAGCCTTCCACGGGAGAATTGGAAGGTTATTTCCGTTCTGTGATTGACTGGGTATCAACTACCTTTACTATGGTAGAGCGTGACATGTGCGGTTTGGAATGGGGACGGCTGTATGAAACGTACCATACCACCCCTTATAGCACCGTCCATGTTACAGAACGGGTAAAAGCCTTGCAAGCGGATGAAAGCGTGCGGTGCCCCCGAAATATTTACGAATATGTACTGGGTGGAGAAGAGGATAAGAAATTGCTTGACATCCGTATCTTTGAAGAATCAACCAAGCGGGCTGCTTACAAGCGTCAGACCGAAGCGGCTGAGAAACAAGGAATTTCTAATTGTCCGCTCTGTGCGTTGGGGAATAATGCCAACAAAACCCGTATTTACAAACTTTCAGAAATGGATGCCGACCATGTGACTGCATGGAGCAAGGGAGGGGCAACCAGCATGGAAAATTGTGAGATGCTTTGTAAAACCCATAACCGTTCAAAGGGAAATCGGTAAAATGTATTATTTTGAGAGAGTTAAATCAATTAATTCTCTCAAAATATGAACAATAAAAAAACATTTCACGAAGTTTCCGAGATTTGGTGTGATGCAAAACGTCCGATAGTGAAGCATTCCACCCTATGTGCCTATCAGCTTACGTTACAGACACACCTATTGCCACGATTTGGCACTGCGGAAAATATAACAGAGAAGGATGTCCAGCAGTTTGTGATAGACAAATGTACTTCCGGATTAGCAAGAAAAACAGTTCGGGATATAGTGGCAGTGCTCAAATCTGTTATCAAATATGGGAATAAGCATGGGATTTTCCATTTTGAAGAATGGGAAATCGAATATCCTACCCAAACAGAAAACAAACTGCCGCCAACATTGTCATTAAATCATCAGCGTATATTGATGCGTCACTTGCTGGAACAGCCCACTCCACAAAATATAGGTGTACTGTTGGCTCTCTGTACCGGAATGAGAATCGGTGAGGTTTGTGCTTTGAAATGGGAAGATGTGGATTTTGCACAAAAGACAGTCATCGTGAAGCATACTGTAGGCAGAATATATAACTGTGAGTTGAAATCTACAGAAAGGGTTCACTCTTCCCCAAAAACCAAGAATTCTTGTCGTGAGATTCCTATATCCAAACAGCTTTTCCAAGCGTTGAAAATGGTAAGGAAACAATCTCAATCCCCATACGTGGTAGGCACTTCCATACAATCTAAAGAGCCTCGTTCTTATCGTGATTATTTTGGCAGGTTGCTAAAACGATTGGATATTCCCCACTTGGTCTTTCATGGACTTAGGCATACATTTGCGACCCGATGTATTGAAAGCCAGTGTGATTATAAAACTGTCAGTGTCATACTCGGTCACTCAAATGTGGCAACGACACTTAATCTGTACGTTCATCCTAATCTCAATCAAAAGAAACGGTGTATTGACCGTATGAGTAATTTCTTGGGAATAACATGAGTTAGTCTTGGCCTCTATATACATGGGGGACAAAAAAATGTCCTCCATGTATGTGATGCGCATGATTGACGTCATTATCACAAGTTTTTTAAGCATACAGTTGTTTTACCTTCTACGTTGATGTTTTGCTTAGATTCCGTTGATGTTACCTTTTTCTGTCGAGATTTATATGAGAGTAAATAATATTGTTCCCAAGCATTTTTCTGTCATGATATGGCTTTTTATCTTTTTGACAAAATTACTTCGGAGAACTTATCTACCGAACAAACTGGATATTTCTTTAGAACGGATAGAGAGAGTCTCGGGAAACAGAATTATATAGCTTTGAATATGGATATTAGTCTTTGGGGAAATGAAATTACTCCAATTGCTCCTTTTATCAAAAAGATTGATGAATTTGATATTATACATACAGATAGATTGCATGTGGCTATTTTAGCCTGTTTACTGCATAAACGGGTACATTTTTATAAAGGAGGATATTTTAAGAATGAGGCGGTGTTTAGATCTAGTATGAAAGATTACTTTGATGATGTATTTTTAGCATAGGACTGTATTAAGAAAAAATGTGCAACAGGAGAAATCTGAGACATGAAGAAATCTAGCTAAAGTTTTGTCTTAAAGGGAGGGCATCTGAATATACAGATACCCTCATATCTCTGTTAACTACCTATTGTACATATTTTTATATTTCAATTCTCTTTCTTTCATATTTTTCTGTTGCTCGGGATCTTCTGTCCATTGGAAATTTACTTTCTTTCTTTTGCCATTAGCTCCGATAGCATATACTTTTGTTTTTGCATCTACTGTTACATTTTCTACGGTGAATCGATTTAATGGAGAAACAAAAACGAGTTTTCCATTTTGAAAAATCTCGTAGGCCACTACATTTTCCCAGTCTGTCATAGTAAATGTATTACCTTTACATACAGCTTTACCTACTACTATCGGTTGAGGGTTTTTAAATAAATCTACCGTATTGTCTGAAATATACCAAAAGGGAACTTGAAGTTTTGGGTATTTTTGATCTTTTATTTCTTTATAAGTTTTCGCTATATCGGCAGCAGTCACTTCGAAAATCTTTTTACCGTAATCATTTATTTCCAGTTTGATAGGTTTTAAGAAGCCAAATTTTTCAAAAAATGGAGTCAAATCTGTTTTGGCTACAGCACAAGCTTTTTTAACGAATTCCAGTTGACACTCTCCGGAAGTGTTCGGATCAGGTGATGTTCTAATTAATTCATACAAGTCTTTATAAAAATCAAGTTCCCCTTTTACCTTGCAGTAATAAAGGTATAGTTGCCAGAAAGGAACTAAGCGGCAGTGATTGATACGATTTCCGTTGTGTGCCAGACCCTTACTGAAATATTCTGTCATAGCTCGTTCATACCAACAATCATCGTACATGTTTGTAGGACGTTCCGTTTCTTTCTGAAGGCGTGTTGTTAGTCCGAAAGCGTCTTGTACATATAAACAATAGATATTATTCGTTACTTCTGTCATTCCATGCCATTTTGCTCCGGGACGAATCTGATTGATATGTCCTATTTCATGTGCCGGCCCCCAAAGCGCTATATGGGTCAGGTTGTTGATGTCACATACTTTCTTCATTGTATTGTTGGCATAAGCTGTACGATAATTAGGTGCATACATATATCCTTTATATACTACATGACAATATTGGCGATTTTTGAACTGTTTATCTGTGTACTTGTTCAGTCCCATAAATTCATGTTCTAATGCCACTATACGGTCAAATACGTCAATTAAGGCTTTGCCGTCCGGTGTATATTGTTTGAAACTTTCTACAGGAAAGGTGAGATGGGTGTATTTACCTAATACATCAAAATATTTGTAAGTAGTGTTTTCCAATAATGTTTGCCATTGTGACGCCTTATGTTTTCTAATATCGAAATACCCGTTGACTTCACCCGTCAAGAAATGTATTCGTACTTTCTTTCCGGTTTCTTCTCCGTATGTATGGTATAATACATATATTAGTCCGTCGTTTTTCGGTATGATCCGGTTCATCCCTTCATGTAATAAATAATAAGAAGAACTTTTTTCATATCCATCTCCATTTGGACAATCTAAGTTTTGGATCTTAATTCGGATAGTATCTCCTCCTGTTTTTCCTACTTTGATATATAGAGGCTTTCCTTTGAATGCAACTATTCCGGTAGCGTTATCCAATAAACTATATCCGTTGGTTTTATTTTTCTTTGCCATAACATCAGGATGTTGGGTTTGTTCAAAGTCCTGAATGCGAAACTCCGCTTCATTGGCATTATCCCAATTGATTTGTAAGCCACTGGCATCTGGCTCAAAATCTGTTTTATTTATCCACCCTGAGGGGACTTTTTCTCCAACTTTTGTTCGGTTCCAGAATTGATATGCGCTACTCATATCTGGAAATTTATCAAATATTTCTCCTCGACCGAATATACGCGGATCTTCTTGTTCCACGAGCCGTGCAGTCATTTCTTTCTCCATTTTTCTCATTAAGGATACATATTCCGCTTTGTCGGATAAGTCCACCATACAGTTCGGATCTTTTTTTATGTTGTAAAATTCTTCTGTTCCTCTTTTCCCGAACGATAATTGCCAATAATGAGCTGTTTTGGGATTTCTGCGTGCTTTAAGAATCTCTGTTTTAGTCGGTCCTCCATCCACATTCATATATCCGGTTTCCGGATTTCCTGCCGGCCAACGTGATGTCTCAAAATTTTTTAAATAAAGATATTCTCCGCGAATCAATCCTCTAATAGGGTATCCCTTATCATCAGGGCGACCTACATCATGGCGTTCTTTGCCAATCATGACAAAATTGCGGTCTGTATCCGTTTTTTTATTTTTCAGAATATCTACGAAACTTCGTCCTGTAATGGGCTGCATCCCTGATTTATCAAAACTTACTCCCGCCACTTCAAGTAATGTAGGTGCAATATCTATCACACTGATATAATCATCAATTTTTCGCCCGGGTTTTATAATTCCTTTTTTCCACATTACACTCATGGGAATATGATTGGAGTTGTTGTATTCTTGTCCTTTGCAACGTGGGAAAGGCATACCATGGTCCGAAGTAACTATGACAATGGTATTTTCTAGTTCTCCTGATTCTTCTAATATTTTTAGTATATTTCCCAGATGCTTGTCAAAATGTTCCACTTCTAATGCATAGTCCAGCATATCTGTTCGGACCACATCATTATCGGGCCAGTAGCTGGGAACCGAATCTATTTGATTTAATTGTTTTCCGGATTTCACCGAGGAACCATATTCATAGCCTCGATGAGGCTCAAGCGCACCATACCAAAAGCAAAATGGTTTTCCTTTTGGGCGAGATTTCATAAATTCCTCAAAATTTGCTGCATAATCTATATTAGAGATTTGTTTGGTCGGAGGTGTCAATTTTTTTTTGTTCCATGCCTTTCCGGTTATCTCCCTTTTTTTCCCTTGTGAATTATTGGCTATTCCTGGTCCCCAACCTTTTCCTGTATATCCGACGTTATATCCGTTCTCGGCCAAGGCTTCAGGGTATGATTTGAAGTCTGCCGGAAATTCCGCCCAATGATTGCATGCCTCTTTTAATTGCCAAGAGTTTCGTCCTGTGATGATAGCTGCACGTGAAGGTGCTGATTTGGAGTTGCATGTATATGCATTTTCGAAAAGAAGCCCTTCGTGAGCTACTCTGTCAAATGCCGGAGTATGAACCCATGGAGTACCATATGCGCTCATGTGTCCGGCATCATCGGCAATACAAAATAAAATGTTGACCGGTTTTTGTTCTCCTTCTTTGGTGGTGGTAGCATGTATTGTCATACTATTGCTCCATAACACACAGGAAATTGCCGGCAAAAGTTTTATGTTCATATGACATATAATTTTAGGTGTAGATAATCATTATTATTTTATTACTTATGCCGACAAAGATCCCTAAAAATAGAATAAAGGGTTTTGTTTTACGTACTTTTTTGTATTCTTTCCGTCTCATTGGAATGGAAAAAACATGAAAATATATTTCAGGGTTTCTTATCTGGCATTTCTTTTATATTCGCTAGGTGTCATTTCGTATTTTAATTTAAAGATTTTGGTAAAATGTGAGTTGTTGATGAATCCGACTTTATTCATTATTTCCTGAATATTGAGGTTGGAATTCACAAGTAAATAAGCTGCCTTTTCGAGACGAATATTACGGATGTAATCTGATAATTGTTGTCCGTCAATTAGTTTGAAGTCTCTATAGAATTTGGAACGGCTTACTCCCAATATACTGCATAATTGCCCAGGCGAAAGATCTGGGTCATCGATATTTTCTTCAATGATTGTTTTGAGGCGCTCTGTCATTTTCCTTTGTTCTTCAGTACCTATGATTTCATCTTGTACTTCTTTTTTTCTATTACAATCATTTTCGGCTTTTTGCCTTACTTCTCCGTCCGTGTGATTATTCGGATTTGTAAGAATGGTAGTTTGAGTATTATTCTTAAACCACTGTTTTCTTTGTGCAAGTAATCTGTCTAGGTTTATTTTTAAAAGTTTCATAGAAAATGGTTTAGGAATATATAAATCCGCACCGGATTCATAACCTTCTATTTGACTTTCCACTGCATTTTTAGCCGTTAGTAAAATTAGTGGAATGTAGGCTACTGAGAAATTATTCTTGATTCGTCTACACATTTCTATTCCATCCATTTTAGGCATCATAACATCACTGATAATAATATCCGGGAAAATAGACATACATTTTTCTAATCCACTATGTCCGTTATCTGCAATATGAATATTGTAAGAGGATGATAGCTGTTCTTTTAGTATAGTCTGTAATTCCGGATTGTCTTCTACAATTAGTAGGATCGGTAATTCCGGATTTTCGGCTGTCGGCTCGGTTATTGTTTTATTATTGTTGGTTATGGGATGAAATTCGTTATATTGTTCAGTAATGAAGTTTGTAACATCAAGGATTTGCTTTTCTTCTGAATTTTGTGTTTCTTTAAGTTCTTCATGAATAGGCAATGCGATGATAAACTCAGTCCCTTTCATTCGCTCGCTGCTTACGATAATCATTCCTTTATGCATGAGTACGACACTTTTAACAATAGCCAGTCCTATTCCCGCTCCCAAATGTGTTGATGAGGTTCCTTTTACTTGGAAAAAACGTTCGTAGATAAGATGTATTGATTCGGAAGAAATTCCTATTCCGGTGTCTTTAACAGTGAGGATACAAATAGGTATTTCCGGTGAAACAGCTCCTTCGATATGCGTTGTTTCATAACATGGATGTATGTCCTTTTGTGTTCCCCGTTTGAGAGAAATTTCTATTTGTCCTCCTTTATTGGTGTATTTGATAGCATTAGAAAACAGATTAAGTATCATTTTTCCTATTCTCTCTTTGTCAGCATCCATTTCGATATCAGAAATTTCGGTATCGTAAATTATATCAATTTGTTTATTTTCCGCCCAGATTTTTATTTCTTCGAATATTTGACGAACAATTTGTGATATATTCAGGTGGCTCAGACTGAGAACTTTTATTCCCAAATCCTGTTTCCTGATATCAACTAGCTCGGAAATGAGAGTTAGCATTCGGTTTACGTTGTATAGAATGGTGTTGTATCCTTTATCAGGATTATTTTCATTAGCTAATTTCTCGGTGATTAATGAAATTAATGTTAGTGGAGTTTTTAATTCATGGGAGGCATTCATAAAGAATTGCATTTTTGCCTGATACATATCTTCATCCTGTTTTATTTGCATTTTCTGTATTTCATTTTCCTTCTTCAGTTTTTGCTCTTTGTTATATTGCCAAAAAGCGATACTGACGATTAATATACTGCTGACTACATATAATGTTTTTGCCCAACCGGACAAGTACCAGGGAGGGAATACGACAATTTCCAGTTGCTTGCCGGGCGTTTGCCATGTGTATCCCCTATCTGTAGAAAGTTGCACTTCTAATTTATAAGAATTATATGGAAGGTTTGAGAAAAAGATTTCATTGTTGGTACAGTGTAATGTTTGCCAATTGTTTTGAAATCCTTTCAAACGATAACGGTACATGATTTGTTCGGATAACTCATATCCTAAAGCGGCAAAAGATATACTCAGGTTATTTTGTAGATGGGTCAAGGTCACTTTTGAAGTTTTATCAAGTATTTTTTTCAATATGATATGTCCATCATAATTTGTGCCCGGAGCAATTTTTTGGTTATTAATAGATAAGTTGGTCAATACCAATGTATGGAGATTGGTGTTATGTGTGATATGTTCCGGATAGAAATAACTGAGTCCGTATAATCCGCCCATATAAAACCTGCCGTCTTGGCTTTTATAAGAAACATTTGTTTTATAGGCATTGTTTTGTAAACCATCAGCAGAATCATAAGTGTGAATCTTATTTTCTGAAGTGTTTAATTGGATTAACCCGTTTCCTCCCACCCATACACAGCCGGGATTATCTACCAGAACAATCTCGCAATCATTGTTGGGTAGTCCGTCTTGTGTAGTGTAGCAGGTTGCTGTATAATCATTGTCATATTCAGAGTGTAATACTATTTTATTTAATCCTCCTCCAATTGTACCTATCCAGTAGGTAGAATCATTGACAAAATCAATACACGCCAGGTAATTGGTTGATATGGATGTATGAGCCCGTTTTTCGTTAGTCTGGTAGGAAGAAAGTGTTTTAATTTTCCCTTTATCAGTCAGTTGAAGGCGGTTCAAGCCATTTGTTGTGCATAGAAGTACGGATTTGTCGCTGACAAATAAATCGGTTATTTGGTTTGATAGAATGCAAGGGTCTGTCCGTGTATCTAGCCGGATTGTTATGGTGGGGGAGGTTAGCGGATTATCTATACATAAAATTCCGTTTCCCCATGTTCCTATCCACAGTCTTCCTGTTTCGTCTTCTTTTAATTCGGATATACTTGTATTTATCATTTTGATGTCGGATTTTTGTATAGGTGTCATTCGTTCCATTTTCTTAGTATAGGTATCATAGATATATATTCCGTGGCTGCTACCTATATAAAGATGCCTGTTGTTATGGCTCATTTCCAAATCTTGTAGATAAATAGCCTGGTTATTCTTTATGGGTAGCGGTACAAATGAGAGTTGTTCGGTTTGAGGATTATAACAGAATAAGTTGGCATATTCGGCAATCATCCAAATAGTACCGTCCTTTTGTCCTGTAACAGCCATGATTTCGTTTTTTAAAAGTCCTATCTCTTTGAAGTCCCGTTCGGAAATATTCCTGAAAAGAGATTTTGAGAGCGTCCGGTAAAATACTCCTTTACTGTTTGTAGCTACCCATAAGTTATTATACTGATCGATTTGTAGGTTTTTTACTTTTTGTGCTGATTGTTTGTCACCATGAGAATTTCTTAGGTATATTTGTATAAAAGGTTTTTCCGAAAATGGATATCGTACTTCAAATATACCTTCGGAGTATGCACACCATAATGTACCTTCCTTGCTTACGATAAAGCACCCTCTGGTGTGTAAGGGTATTTGTGGGTGTATTTTGTGAAAGTCAGTATAAAGTATGGCTGATTTATGGAGTTCTCCACCGGTAACGGAAATCCGGTAACATCCTTTTTGGGTACGTATGTATAAGAAGTTATTTATTAGGTAGGAACTTTGTATCTTCTCGTTTTGTTGTAATAGTTCTTTGGACTCATAAGTATTCAAAACACTAATTTTTCCTTCATGAATACCAAGTTTTACAATATAGCGGTTGGTTGTTGCCCATATTATTTCTTTTTGGAATTGTAGATGATTAAAGCTTTTACTGAGTATACGTTCCTCTTCACTACTCCATTTCAGAGGTTGTATAGTATCGTTTGAAATTTGTACCACTATCATTTCTGTGGTAGTCTTGAGCCATAGGTGACAACCTGCAGGGTCGGCAAATAGTTTGGGTATGAATGTTGTGAAGTCGTATTTTTCTTCTCGGTCTTTTATATAATAAGGAACATAACGGCGGGTATCCAAATCGAAGCATGTCAATCCGCTTTCTGTCCCTATCCATAATTTTTCTTTAGTACATGCAATAGAGGCTATTCTGTTGTGTGATTGGAAAATCGTATGCCCCGTCGGATAATAGTCGTAAGTTTGTAAGGAGTAACCGTCATAATTTTGCAGTCCGCTATATGTTCCGATCCATATTAATCCTGTGCTGTCCTGTACAATACAATTTGCGTCCGTGTGAGCTAATCCGTTATTTATTGTTAGTTGCTTGAATGTTTCGTTTCCGGATAAAGATGTTAAACTTGAGAGTAGCAGGCATAATAGCATAGATAATAGTGTTCTCATTGTATTATGATATTATAGTTTGGGACAAATATATTAATTTTAGATTATGGGAGATGTTAAATGTGTAAAAACAATAATGGGAGGGACGGAAAGCAAATTATTATAGACGGAAAACAAAAAAAACTATAAAGAAAGCCTCTATCTTTAGCTATCTGAATAAACCACATAAAAATTTAAGTAATAAAATACAATCGTTCTTACTTATGAAAACGAAATTATTATTAGGATATAGTATTAGTAGTCTTTTGTTGACTGGATGTATCGGCATGAGTAAAATAGAAAACTCTGATTCTGGAAGAAAGCCGAATGTGATTTTTATTGTAGCTGATGATTTGGGGTATGGTGATTTAAGTTGCTATGGTGCAAAAGATATAATGACCTCTTATGTCGATAGTTTGGCTGCTGGTGGGATACGTTTTACGGATGCACATGCTATAGCAGCGACTAGCACTCCGTCGCGATATTCTCTTCTTACAGGTCATTATAGCTGGCGAAGAAATGATACTGGTATTGCTGCCGGAAATGCGGGGATGATTATATTTCCCGAGCAAACTACTATTGCTGATATATTTAAGTCTGTTGGATATACAACCGGAGCAATCGGGAAATGGCATTTGGGATTAGGAGACAAAACAGGGACACAAGATTGGAATGGAGTAATAACACCAGGGCCACAGGACATTGGTTTTGATTATTCTTATTTGATGGCTGCTACAAGCGATAGGGTCCCCTGTGTTTGGATAGAGAATCAACAAGTTGCTAATTATGATATAACTGCTCCTATTTATGTTAGTTATAGAACACCTTTTCCGGGTGAACCTTTAGGAAAGGATCACCCGGAATTATTAACAAAACTCAAACCTTGTCCAAATCATGGACACAATCAGGCCATAGTGAATGGGATTTCCCGTATTGGTTATATGAAGGGAGGAGGAAAGGCATTATGGGAAGATGAAAACATTGCTGATACTATTGTGGCAAAAACCGTTCGTTATATAACAGAGCATAAAGATACGACCTTTTTCCTTTATGTAGGTACCAATGATATTCATGTCCCCCGTTATCCTCATTCTCGTTTTGTGGGTAAAAGTGGTATGGGGTATCGTGGTGACGCAATTTTGCAGTTTGACTGGACGGTGGGTGAGATTATGAAAACATTAAAAGAACTGGAAATAGCAGATAATACGTTGATTATACTTACAAGTGACAATGGCCCGGTAATTGATGACGGATATTTAGACTTGGCGGAAGAGTTACTGGGAAATCATCGTCCTTGGGGAGATATGCGTGGAGGCAAATATAGCAATTTCGAAGCAGGAACTCGGGTGCCTTTTATTGTGAACTGGCCGGATAAGATCAAACCGGGAGTCTCCAATGCTTTAGTTTCGCATATTGATCTGTTTGCCTCTATGGCAGAGTTGGTGGGTAGACATTCGAAAGAAGATATGGTAAATGATAGTCGGAATCAATTGAATGTTTTATTAGGTAAAGACACAAAAGGCAGAGATTATATTATAGAAGCAGCTCAATCTCTCTCTGTTTCAACCGGAGAATGGAAATATATCGCTCCTAATAATGGTATTTCTTATTATGGATTAACTCGTACGGAAACTGGTAATTCTTCTGAAGAACAATTGTATAACTTGTATGAGGACATTGGGGAAGGGCATAATCTGGCTTCTGAATTTCCGCAGAAAGTAAAAGAATTGAAAGAACTGCTGGAGCAGGAAAAGAAAAAGGGGTGTACGTTTGATTAACTAAAATTGGTCTTTTAGTCATATTCGAAAGTGTTGTAAAACTGATAGTATACTTTTAGGGACTGACAATACAATTTAAGAAACAGAAATGCAAACTTTTGGGATTAAAAACAAAAGAGTGCGTACAAAAAGAGTTTAGTTTTGTGTTGTAAGTATTGGTGAGTTTTAAGAGTTTATTTATGTAAGAAAAATTTAAGCGAGTAACTTAATAACATATTTATGCAATTAACTTTATGTCTAATTAGTAATGAATGAAAAATGAGAATTAGAAAAAAAACACAGATGGTACTTCTAGCTTGTACGTTTATAGGAAGTGGTACAAGTGCGTTGGCTTCTCCTAGTTTTATCGGAAGCCATACAGAGGAAAGTTTACAAGTTGAATTAGTTTCACAGAATAAAGACCGGGTTGTTACGGGAACTGTGGTTGATGCAGTGGAAGGAACTCCTCTGATTGGAGCAAATGTTATGATTAAAGGTATGAAAACGGGAGTGATTACAGATCTTAATGGTAATTACTCGGTTAAAGTATCCAATTCTAAGGATGTATTGGTTGTTTCGTATATCGGATATAAGACGCGTGAAGTTCCTGTAGAAGATTTAGCTGTTATAAATATAAAACTGTCTTCAAATAATGAAATGCTGGACGAGGTGATTGTCGTAGGTTCTGGAACACAGAAAAAGGTCAGTGTAACAGGAGCTATTTCAACTGTGAAGGGAGATTTTTTGAAATCATCCAGTTCTTCGCTGACTAGTTCGCTTGCCGGTCGTTTGGCAGGTGTAATGGTTACTACCAACAGTGGTGAACCTGGAACAAATTCATCGTTTTATATTCGAGGAGTCTCTACTTTCGGGGGACGTGCGACTCCGCTAATAATCTTGGATGACGTGGAAATTTCAGAGAATGATTTGAATAGCATTCCGGTGGAGACGATTGAAAATTTTTCTATCTTGAAAGATGCTTCAGCTACTGCTATTTATGGTGCACGCGGGGCAAATGGGGTCATGTTGATTACAACAAAATCGGGTATGGAAAATTCTAAGTCGAAAATCAGTGTAACATTGGAAAATTCTTTTAATTATTTGTCTAACTTCCCGGAGTTCGTAGATGGTGCAACATGGATGGACTTGTATAATACAGCATTACTGAGTCGTAATCCGGATTCTGAACTGCGTTATTCGCCTGAAACGATTCAAGCTACACATGATAGAATAAATCCTTATATTTATCCGGATGTAGATTGGGCTGATTTGATTTTTAAAGATATGGCAATGAGCCAACGAGCCAATATTGATATTTCAGGTGGTGGTTCGAAGGTGACTTATTACATGGGCTTAAATATGACTCATGATTCCGGACTACTGGATTCACCGAAATATTATTCCTATAACAACAACATTAATCATTTGAATTATAATTTCCAGAGTAATATTTCATACAAAGCTACTCCCTCTACCAAAATAGATTTGCGTATGAATGCGCAAATCAGCAATAAAAAAGGACCTAATTATACACCAAGTGATCTTTTTCAGTTGGCTTTATATACTAATCCTGTAGTGTTTCCTGCTGTATTTCCGGCTGAAGAAGGTGATACCCACGTGAGATATGGTAACGCATATTTGAGTGGTAATAAATTATATACCAATCCGTATGCATATATGGCCAGTTCATTTGCACAATCGGATGCCAATACTTTAAATACTTCTTTGAAGATTAATCAAAAACTGGACTTTGTTACAAAGGGATTGAGCGTGAATGCATTATTTAATTTTAAGAACTGGTCTAGGTCTTCTTATAATCGTACTATCAGTCCTTACTATTATAATGTAGAGACGTATAATCCGGAAACCGGTGAATATGCTTTGGAATTGTTGAATGCAGATGGAAGCGATTTTATTAAACAATCCGGAATTAGTAAAAGCAGTGATCGCACTATTATGTTGCAGTTTCAATTGAATTATAACCGTCGTTTTGGTAAGCATAATGTCGGTGGCATGTTAATGTATATGCAGCGTGACTTTAAGTCCGATGTATTACCACATCGTAATCAAGGACTTTCCGGACGTTTCACTTATGATTATGACCAGCGATATTTGGTTGAGTTTAATTTTGGTTATAATGGAACTGAACGTTTGGCAAAAAAAGATCGTTTTGAACTTTTTCCAGCTGTCTCTTTAGGCTGGGTCATTAGTAATGAGAAGTTTTTTGAAACATTCTTAGATAAGATTGACAATTTAAAGATTCGTGCTTCTTATGGTTTGGTAGGTAGTGATGAAACAGGATCAGGCGCAGGCTCCTATCTTTATCGTGATAATGTGGAATTGAATTCGATAGGGTATACAACGGGAAGTGGTTGGAATGTAACGAATAAAGGACCGAAGATTCTACAATATGCTATTGCGAATGCTACTTGGGAAAGAGCCCGCAAATTGGATATCGGTTTAGATATAACAATGTTTAGAAATTTACATATTACAGCCGATTATTTTCATGAATATCGTTACAATATCTTAATGGAGCGTGCTTCTTGGCCGAAAATGTTCGGATATGATGAGGCTGTGCCTTGGAGTAATATAGGAGCAGTACGTAGTTTTGGTGGAGAGTTGAGTGTTAATTATAAACATCAATTCTCAAAAGATTGGTTGATTGATATACGTGGTAACTTCACCTATGTAGAGAATAATTATGATGAAAAAGACGAACCGAAGTATAATTATGAATGGGAAAAAGCAACAGGAACTCCTATGCAGGCGATGTGGGGATATATTGCTGATGGTCTTTTTAATACAGAAGACGAAATAAAACATTCTGCTGATCAGTCAGGATTAGGCAGTACTCCTATGCCGGGGGATATCAAATACCGGGATTTAAATGGTGATGGAATAATTAACAGTCACGATAAATGTATGATTTCCGAATATGGAAAACGACCGCGTATACAGTATGGATTAGGAGTAAATGTCATGTATAAGAATTTTGATTTCGGAGCATTTATAAATGGTTCAGCTATGCGTAAGGTCATGATTTCGGGTATTCATCCGTTCTTGTCCGGCACATTATCTACATCGGGAGATAAAAATGTATTCAAATTCGTTGCGGAAGATTTTTGGACGGAAGAAAATAGAAATGCCTCTTATCCTCGTTTGGGGGTATTGCAGAGCGAAGTTGCGGGAAATCATGTGTCCAGTACTTTCTGGTTACGTAATGGAAACTTTTTACGCTTGAAAAATGTAGAGCTGGGGTATACTTATAAGTTCTGTCGTTTGTATGTACGTGGTGATAATTTGGCTGTTTTCAGCCCGTTTGATTTGTGGGATCCGGAATTGAATTGGAATTCATATCCTTTACAACGTACTGTAAGTGTAGGAGTACAAATGAATTTTTAAAAATTAAAAAGATTATGTATATGAAAACAGTTGATAAAATAAGAAAAACAACTATTGTGCTGCTATCCGTATTATGCAGTGTGATGTCTTCCTGTGATTTTTTGGATGTTGTTCCTGAAGAACAGGCGACTTTGAATGATGCAACAAGAAATCCGGATGCAGTGTTGGGATTTATGTATTCTTGTTATGCTGGTGTACGTAGCCCTTTACAGTATAATATGAGTGAATTTTCTGCGGATGAATGTGTTTTTCCTCCTTTATGGAACAATTATGGGCAACAGGTTTCATACGGGTTATATACTCCGGAAAGTGTGAAGGATTATCGCTGGAATCAGTTTTTCGCCTCTATTGCACAAACTCATCTTTTCCTTCGTGAATTAGTTAATGCGAAAGGATGTACCGAGGAGGATATAGAGGAATGGAAGGCGGAAGCTTATTTTCTGTTGGCTTATTATCATTTTGAATTATTACGTTATTTCGGTCCTATTCCGATTATTGATCAATATATTGACCAAAGTATGTCTATTGATGATTTTCCGGGACGTATGCATTATGATTATGTGACCGATTGGATTGTCAAGCTTTTGGATGAGAAGGTTATTAATAACGATTATTTATGTGATATGCGTCCTGATGAAGAATTTGGACGGGCTACACGTATAGCTGCTAAAGCTTTGAAAGCAAGAACATTACTTTATGCGGCTTCTCCGCTTTGGAATGGATCGTTCACATATTCAAATTGGAAAAATAAGGTCGAAACACCGGGATATGGTTATGAGTTGGTAAGTAAGACCTATGATAGAAATAAGTGGGTAAGGGCTCAACAAGCATGTAGTGAAGCGTTACAAGCAGCATTGGATGCAGGGTATAAATTATACAACGATTTGGAGTTTTATAAATCTAACGGACTAAAAGAAAATGAGCTTCCAGATATTCCGGGGTTGGCAGAACCGAATTCGGAAGAAGGCCTTACTTTTCGGAAAAGAGTTTTTTTGATGCGTTATGCTGTGACTTTGGAGTATGCTTCAGGTAATAATGAATATATTTGGGTGGCAATGAAGAATGACGATCTCTATATGACAGCTACTCTTCCAAACCGGGTGATTCAAAATAATAATGGAAACTGGTTTAGTGGATATAGCGGTGTTGCGCCGACACTATATTCTGTGGAACACTTTTATACACAAAATGGTCTTTTACCAAAAGAAGACGAGAATTTTCCGGATGACTCGGAGTGGTTAAAAAGTGCAGGCATAAAAGGTAATACTGATGTGATAAAGTTGAATACGTTGCGTGAGCCTCGTTTTTATGCATGGTTTGCTTTTGATGGAGGGGAATATGGTTACAAGTTTGCTAATGGTAAGCCGTTAATAATAGATTTTAAGGATTCACAAGCACAAGGCTATAATCCGGCTTTGTTTAATCGTAACTGTGATGTTACCGGTTATTTGGCTCAAAAGTACGTTCGTCCTAATGTTCGCCGGACTAAAGCTAATGCTTGGAATGTACAGATTGCTAACAAATTCTATCGCCCGATTATTCGTTTGGCAGATCTCTATCTGATGTTGGCAGAGTGTTGTGCAGAATTGGAGGATAAAGAGGGAGTTTATAACAACCTGAATCCGGTGAGAGAACGTGCTGGTGTTGAAAAGTTAACAGATGAATTGTGTGCCAAGTCATCTATGTCATTGAGAGATTGGGTTCGTAATGAACGTTTTGTTGAGTTATGGGGTGAGGGACAGCGTTATTTTGATTTGCGGCGCTGGGTGATTGCTGACGATTATCTTGGAGAAGGAAAAAATGAAGGTTTAAATGCTATTGAAAAATTGGATCCTTCTTTTGAAGAATTTAATAAGCGTGTATTGGTAAATCAGCCTTTCCGCTGGAATAAGAGAATGTATTTGATGCCGATTGATTATAATGAGATTATTAAAAACCCACAATTAGTACAGGCACCTGGTTATTAATTAAACTGTTAAACAATTAGAGACATATGAAAAGGAATATATTATATATAGGAATGTTGTTGGCAGCATTGATTGTTTTTTCTGCTTGCGATGAGGCTATGGAAAGTAATTTACCGGCTGAATACGCTACTGTGTTATACTTTCAGGGCAGTGGAGAAGTAGATGTGGATATGACAAATGTAGAAGAAGGAGAAGTTACTTATCGCCTTATAATATGTAAAGGCGGAAATCAACTGGGAGGTACTGCCTCTGCACGGATTGAAGTAATGAATCAGGAGCAATTATCGGATTATAATGACAGTTATACTTTACTTCCGGTGGAATGTTATTCTTTGGAGAGTCAACTGGATTTTCAAACAAATGATATCTATAAGCAAAGTGAGGTATTAGTGAAAACATCTCGGATCATGAGCTTGATAGAGAGTGATAAAGAGTATGTGTTACCTTTACAATTAACAAGTGAAAAGTGTTTAGTGAATCCTGATAATGATCAGATATTTTTGAAATTCAATATAAAATAGTGTTGTATAAAAATACTCTTATATGAAAAAAATTTGTTTGATACTTGCAGGGATGTCTGCACAAATGGCCAATGCGGCATATTGTGCCAATGAGGAAAAGTTACCGAATATAGTCTATATTTTATGTGATGACCTGGGAATCGGTGATTTGGGTTGTTATGGGCAAACAAAAATAAAAACCCCGAATATTGATAAATTAGCAGATGAAGGTATTTTATTTACTGACCATTATAGTGGTTCTGCTGTCAGTGCGCCTTCCCGTTGTTGTTTAATGACGGGAAAACACACTGGACATTCTTATGTACGTGGTAATAAAAGTGACAACGGATTTGATTTGGCTTTGCCGGCTGAAGAAGTAACTGTGGCACAAGTCTTAAAGCAGAAAGGCTATAAAACGATGTGTGTAGGTAAGTGGGGATTGGGCGGTCCTGGTACACCTTTACAAAAAGGGTTCGACTATTTCTATGGTTATTTAAGTCAGAGAGAGGCGCATCGTTATTATCCCGAACGTTTGTTTGAGAACGATAAGGAAGTGAAACTTGGCGGAAAAGCGTATAGTCATTTTCTGATAATGGACAAAGGACTTGATTTTATACGGAAAAATGCTGATAATCCTTTTTTTGCTTACTTTTCCATCACACTTCCTCATGCAGATTTGGATTATCCGGATATTAGTGAATATAGCGGAGAGTTTCCGGAAAAACCTTATGGACGTGAAAAAGTAGAGGCATTCAAAATGCAGTTGAATCCCAAAGCAACCTATGCTTCAATGGTGAGTGAGATAGACCGTAATGTAGGACAAATTATTCAACTCTTGAAGGAGGAAGGTATATGGGAAAATACGATCATTTTTTTCTCTTCCGACAATGGGGTACATCTGACAGGGGGACATGATTATAAATTCTTTAATAGTAACGGACCATTCAGAGGGCATAAACGTGATTTATATGAGGGAGGAATTCGTGCTCCTTTTATTGTGAGCTGGCCAATGATAATCAAGGAAAAACGGGTGACAGACCATTTGTCTGCTTTTTGGGATTTTATGCCTACAGTCGCCGAAATCGTAGGAGCAGATGTAAAGAGTGATGGTATTTCGTATTTGCCTTTATTGAAAGGAAGGGAAAAGAATCCCCAACAGCATGACTATATTTATCATGAGTTTTATGAACAAGGTGGTAAACAGTCGATACGGAAAGATGGCTGGAAGCTGGTCCGTTTAAATGTATTTGATTCGCGAAAATTGAAAGAAGAGCTTTACTACTTGCCGGATGATAAAGGGGAAACAAATAACCTGATAGAGCATCGGAAAGAAAAAGTGGATGAATTGCGTGCTCTAATGAGAAAAGCACATACGGATAGTAATATTTTTAGGTGGAAAGAAGGGAAATAATGATTATGAAAAAATATGTTTTGAACCTGACGGGAACAGTTGCCGCACTTGCAACACCTGTAGCAATGATGGGACAACTTGCCCCTCAATGCCCTAATATCGTAATTATAGAAGCTGATGATTTAGGTTATGGTGATTTGAGTTGCTATGGAGCTACAGCCATTAAAACACCGGGCATGGATAGACTGGCCAATGAAGGACTGCGTTTTACGCAAGGACACAGTACAGCAGCTACTTCCACTCCCAGCCGTTATTCTCTGCTGACCGGAATGTATCCATGGAGTAACAAAGATGCACGTATTCTTCCAGGCAATGCGGCGTTAATTATTGATACAAAACGTATTACATTGCCAAAGTTGCTGAAACAGGCGGGATATACTACCGGAGCTGTCGGAAAATGGCATTTGGGACTTGGTGATGGAAATGTGGACTGGAATCAGGAGATACGTCCGGGTGCCAGAGAAGTAGGTTATGATTATTCTTTTATTCAGGCTGCTACGAATGACCGTGTACCGTGTATATTCATTGAGAATGGAAGGGGGGTAGGATTAGATTCTGCTGACCCTTTGTATGTCAATTATCAAAAGAATTTTCCGGGAGAACCAACGGGAAAAGAAAATCCGGAATTATTGAGAATGCACCCCAGCCGTGGGCATAATGCTTCTATCGTTAATGGAGTACCTCGCATTGGTTTCCAAACAGGTGGAAAAGCTGCTCAATGGAAAGATGAAGAGATGGCAGAACTATTTCTACAAAAAGCGAAAACTTTTGTACGGGAAAACAAGACACAACCTTTCTTCTTGTATTACGGGCTGCATCAGCCTCACGTTCCTCGTGTACCCAATGAACGTTTTGCCGGCAAATCAGGATTGGGACCTCGGGGTGATGTTATTTTGGAAGCAGACTGGTGTGTATCCGAATTTTTGAAAGAGCTGGATAAACAGGGATTGGCAAAGAATACACTGGTTATTCTTACAAGTGACAATGGACCGGTACTTGATGATGGTTATAAGGACCAGGCGAAGGAATTGCTGGGAAATCATAAACCGGGTGGCCCTTATCGCGGTTGGAAAACTCAGATGTATGAAGGTGGAACGTGTGTGCCTTTTATTTTGCGTTGGCCGGCAGTAGTTAAGCCAGGGGTAACTGATGTATTGGTTTGCCAGATGGATCTGCTTGCTTCATTCGCGGCTTTGACCGGACAGACATACTCGGAACGTCTTGACAGTCAGAATACGTTACTTGCTTTTTTGGGTTTTAGCAAAAAAGGACGTAAAGATCTGGTTGTGGAAGGAATGTTGACCTATGGATTGAGACAGGGAGATTGGTTGATGATTCCGCCATATCCTAATTTACGGGTGAAAACTTATCAACTTTTCAATATAAAGCAAGATCCGGAGCAAAAGAATGATTTGGCAGAACAGAACCCGAAACTTCTACGACAAATGATGATGTGTATTGAGCGGTTGAAGCGTGAGACGGGAAAGATAACGGATTATTAAAAATATGGATAAATTAAGTCAGTACTTTAAATAAAATGACATTATGAGAAAAAAACTCTGGTTAATAATATTAATTGTAACAGTTTCCTGCGGAAACATATTAGCAAAAGATTTTATTATTTCAACAGCTAATACCTCATTGGTTGTAAAAGCAGAAGTCGGAAAGAAACCTTTGTTGCAATATTATGGGACACGCATAGAGGCTGATAAAATTCAAGAAATCTATAACACAGGTATGGCATTGAATGCAGATACTTATCCTGTATTCGGTATACATTCTAATGGAGAGAAAGCAATGGCTGTGATGCATAGTGGGGGTAATATGTCACTTGACCTGGCGGTGGATAATGTTACACAATGTACAACTGACGAAGCAGAGATTGTGGAAATTGTGTTGAAGGACAAAGTATATCCTTTTGTTCTGAAACAGTTTTATAAAGCTTATAAAGGGACGGATGTCATTTCCACTTGGGTGGAAGTGACGAACAATGCTAAAAAGCGATTGACAATGTATCGTTTTGCTTCGGTCTATTTGCCGGTACAGCGGGCAGAAAACTGGTTGACGCACTATCACGGAACATGGGGAGCGGAGAATCAGGAAGAGGAGGAATTATTGACAAGCGGACAAAAAATTATCACTAATAAGGAAGGAGTTCGTAATACGCAGACTGATAATCCAGCCATTATGTTGACCGTAGACGGGCGTCCATTGGAAGAAAGTGGAAATATAATCGGTGCGACTTTGGCATGGAGTGGAAATTATCTGATTAAAGTGGTGACCAATAATAGGAGGATCAATGTGGTAGCAGGTATTAATGAGGAGACATCTCATTATGTATTAGAACCTAAAGAAACTTTCAGTACACCGGAGTTTGCCATGACGTATAGTACACAAGGTAAAGGAGGTGTCAGTCGTGCTTTTCATCGCTGGGCACGTCAATATAAACTGAATCAAGGTAATGTAGAAAGAGATATTTTGCTGAATAGTTGGGAAGGTGTTTATTTCAAGGTGAACCAGGAAGGTATGGGGCAGATGATGGAAGACATGGCTGCTATGGGGGGTGAGCTTTTTGTGATGGATGATGGATGGTTTGGTGATAAATATCCGCGTAATAACGGTTCTACCAGTTTGGGAGACTGGACGGTATGCAAAGAGAAACTTCCGCAGGGTATTGAAGGATTGTTGGATTTGTCGAATAAACATAAAATAAAGTTCGGTATTTGGATTGAGCCGGAAATGGCTAATACAAAGAGTGAGTTTTTTGAAAAACATCCGGACTGGATTTTGAGTCAGGATAATCGTCCGATGTCTACCGGAAGAGGGGGAACGCAAGTCATACTTGATTTAACTAATCCCGAGGTACAGGATTTTGTGTTTGGCGTGGTAGACAATTTAATGACTAAGTATCCGCAGATAGCATATATTAAGTGGGATGCCAATTGTGGTATCATGAATTATGGTTCGCATTATTTACCCGAAGATAAGCAATCTCATATCTATATCAATTATCATAAGGGTTTGAACAGCGTATTGAATCGTATCCGGATGAAATATCCCAAATTAGTAATGCAGGCTTGTGCCAGTGGTGGTGGACGTATAAATTATGGCTTGTTGCCATATTTTGAAGAGTTCTGGACTAGTGATGATACAGATGCTTTGCAACGTATTTATATGCAATGGGGAGTATCAAGTTTCTATCCGGCTATTGCAATGGCTTCTCATGTAAGTGCGGATAAGAATCACCAGACAGGACGGTGTTTACCATTAAAATTTCGGTTTGATGTGGCTATGTCCGGACGTCTTGGTATGGAGATACAGCCTAAGAATATGACAGAAGCGGATAAAGCATTTGCAAGACGCGCGATTGCGGCATATAAGAGAGTGCGTCCGGTGGTTCAGTTCGGTGAGCTCTATCGACTGGTTTCACCGTATGACAAGAAGGGGATTGCTTCTTTGATGTATGCAACTTCCGAGAAAGATAGAGCGGTTGTATTTATATATAAAACCGAGCATTTCTTGAATCCGATAATACCTGCTGTCAAGTTGAGTGGAGTGGATCCTTCAAAGCGTTATAAAATAGTAGATTTGACTCCTGAGAATGAGAAGAAACCGTGTGCGTTCGATGGTAAGATCGTCAGTGGTAAATTTTTGAAAGAAAGCGGACTCTCTGTTTATAATAGCTTGAAGAAAGAATATACAAGTCTTGTGTTGGAGTTACAGGAAGTGAAATAATGAAAGTCAACAGATGAAAAAAATTATATATTCTTTAGCTGCTGCTTTGGGATTGCATTCTTTGAATATGAATGCTGAAGATAAACGGCCTAATATTATATTTATAATGGCCGATGATTTGGGTTGGTCTGATTTGGGTGTGACCGGAAGTGATTATTATGAGACTCCTAATATTGACAGACTAGCTTCTCAGGGCGTGCGTTTTACAAATGCTTATGCAGCTGCTGCCAATTCGGCTCCAAGCCGTGCGTGCTTTATGACCGGAATGTATACGCCTCGTCATGGAGTCTTTACAGTAAGTCCTTCAGCTCGGGGAGATAAAACAAAACGTAAATTGATTCCGATTCCGAATACAGAAGATGTTCGTGCCGATTTTATCACTATGGCGGAAGCACTTCAGAAATGCGGGTATCAATGCGGACATGTGGGAAAATGGCATTTGGGGGATGATAAAGAGGGAACTGGCCCTTTATCGCAAGGTTTTATTTTTAATATTGCTGGTGAGAGGGCAGGTACTCCTTATTCTTATTTTTATCCTTATTGTAATCCAAAAAAGAATAAATGTCATTTGGGGTTGGATAAGGGGATTCCGGGGGAATATCTGACTGACAGGTTGACGAGTGAGGCTATCGATTTTATGAAAGAGCACAAAGATGGTCCTTTCTTTTTGTATCTGGCTCATCATGCAGTTCATGTTCCTTTGAAGGCTCCTCAGCATTTAATAGAAAAATATGAAAAAAAAACAAAAGGAAAATATCATAAGAATCCTGTCTATGCAGCTATGATAGAAAGTCTGGACCAGAATGTAGGGAGAGTATGTAGAAGCATTGATTCGTTAGGAATTGCTGATAATACAATGATTGTCTTTTTTTCGGATAATGGCGGTTCAGAACCTGTGACAAATAATTATCCTCTTCGGGAAGGTAAAGGTACTCCGTATGAGGGTGGAACTCGTGTCCCTTTGATTATAAAATGGCCTGGAAAGGTAAATCCTGGAACCACATCGTCTCTTCCTGTGACAGGAGTGGATTTCTATCCTACTTTTGTGAAAATAGCTAACGGCAAACCAGCTTCGGATTTAGATGGAAAAGATATCTTTTCTCTTTTAAAGAAAGATAAATCCGAACGTGATTTATTCTGGCATTTTCCTGCTTATTTACAGTCAAATAAAAAAAATGGGAAAACTTGGAGAGCTACTCCATACTCTAGTATTCGTTCCGGTGATTGGAAGTTGATTTATTATTATGAGGATAAAACAGTGGAATTATTTAATTTGAAGGATGACATAGGAGAACAGCGTGAACTGTCCCATGAGGAAGTTGCAAAGAAAAGAGAGCTCTATACTAGATTAATGGATTGGATTAAAAAGGTACAAGCACCTATACCAACGAAGTTGAATCCTGATTATTTGTTACACTACGCGAAATAATACATATAAGAAGGAGTTTGTAGAAAAAATATTAATTTGTATATCTAGTTAATAACTAGTGTGTTATTACTTGAATCTAATGACCTGTAAGTACCAAAAAGGAGACGTAATGGAGACAAAAGGGGACTGGACAGTATACGCCCTGTTATATCTTTGCAGAGTCATTCAAACAAAACGAATGGCAAACAGATAACCTTTATTTTTTTAACCATTTAAACTTTAACGATTATGGCTTTAGAGTATGTAGTAACAAAAAGAGTGTTCGGTTTTGACAAAGACAAAAACGAAAAGTATGTAGCAAAATCGGTTCGTTCCGGTAGGGTTAATTTTGCAAAGATGTGTCGCAAAGTAAGTCAGCTTTGTGGTGTTCATCGGAAAGTGGTCGATTTGGTAGTCAGTGGTCTGGTAGATAAAATGGCTGAGGATATTGATGACGGAAAGAGCGTTCAGTTGGGTGAGTTCGGAATCTTTAGCCCTACTATCCGTACAAAAAGCTCGGATGAAGAAAAGGAAATTTCGTCCAAGTCAATCGTTCAGAGAAAGATTTTATTCTATCCGGGGAAAATATTCAAAGATACGTTGGCGGACATGAGTATTACGCGTCGTGCGGAGATTGAAACAGATTATACCGACGGAAGTAGCAACGGTGGCAATACCGGCGGAAAGCCGGGTTCTGGCGATGATGGCAAGGGAGAAGGAGGAGTGACACCCGATCCGGCAGTATAATAAGTTTAGTTTTGCTTTAAAGAAGGCTTTAGAGTTTTGGATGCACAGAGAATCGATGAATATTCGATGATCTGTGCATCTTTTTTTGTTAATATTCTACTATTGAACTTTTCAAACTTGCAAAATCGTTTCAATCGGTTCACAGAACCTTTCACACCCTATATTTTGTTCTGAAAGTATGATTTTATTCATTTCTTAACTTCTATATTTGTTCACAGAAACGAACGACTATGAAACATGGAATCTATATATTGACTTTTTTTATGACATTACTTGGTCTTTCGGAAAGTGGATATGCTATGATTCCGTTTTTCACAGCTACAGGTGATACGGTCCGGCGGGCAGTAATATATTTCGAGGTGTCTGAAACGTGTGTTAACTCTTGTTATGGTAGTAATAATCAGGTGATTGCAGTGTTGGACTCTTTGTTGGCGAGGAACTCGGATACGAAATATATAACTGCTTTGAATGTAATCACTTCTGTTTCTCCCGAAGATGACGAGTCTTATAATACAAATTTGATTTCCAAGAGAAATCACTCGGTTAGTGAATTCTTACAACGATATCATTCGAATATTGATGTTAATAAGATTCATTATTTTTCAGCAGGCGAGAATTGGTCAGAGTTACGTAAGTTGGCGGCAGCTGACCCTAACCTGCCGGATCGTGAGGAAGTGTTGATATTGATTGATTATCATAAGAATGATATCGCAAAACGGAAACAATTGTTACGTAAGTTAAATCAGGGAGCTGCTTACAGATACATGGTCAACAATGTATTTCCTAAGTTGAGGCGGTCTGAAATTACAATAGTCCGGGAAATCCCGGAAGTGGCGAAGGAAACCTTTGAACCGGTATCTTCTGTCTCCGAGTTGTTGGTTTCAAGACAGGAAGAGGCGCTTCCGGATAGTCAGCCTGATAAGTCTGTGGGAGAAAGTGTAAATGAACAGACCTGTGAGGCAGTTATGTCGGAGGCAGAAGGACCGGGGAAAAGTAAAACAGTACTTGCAGTGAAGAATAACCTGCTATATGATATGGCATTGGCGCCGAATATAGAAGTGGAGATTCCATTAGGCAAACGGTGGTCTTTGAATACCGAATACAAATGCCCGTGGTGGCTGAATAGTGAACATGATTTTTGCTATCAACTTCTTTCAGGAGGCATGGAAGGACGTTACTGGTTGGGAAACAGGCAGAAACATAATCGGTTGACCGGGCATTTTATCGGGCTTTATGCTGAAGGTGGAATATATGACTTTCAATTACAGGGAGACGGTTATCAAGGTAAGTATTATGGAGCTGCAGGAGTGACTTACGGGTATGCACGACAACTGGCACTTCATTTTTCACTTGAGTTCAGTCTTGGCATAGGGTATTTGACAACGGAATATAAGAAATATACTCCTTACGAGGGGGATATTATATGGACAAATAGTGGGCGTTATAACTTTATTGGCCCTACCAAGGCGAAAATTTCTCTGGTATGGCTGATAACAACAAGGAGGTAAGGACGTTATGCGAGATACAAGATATATTATTCTTGTGCTTCTGTCCTCACTGCTGATGCTGATCGGGTGTAGTCGTCGCGATGTATTGGATGATTATCCTGTAAGCGGGGTGGAAATCTCGTTAGATTGGGCCGGAGTAACAGATGAGTTGCCGGAAGGAGTTCGGATTATATTTTATCCGAAAGACGGGGAAGGCAGAAAAGTGGATAGGTACCTTTCGGTACAAGGCGGGGAGATGAAGGTCCCTCCCGGACGATATTCGGTGGTAGCTTACAACTATAACACGGAAGTAGTGCGAATCCGAGGTGAGGAGTCCTATGAAACGATTGAGGCACATACGGGATATTGTAATGGTTTGGGCATTGCCGGAACTGAAAAAATGGTTTGGTCGCCGGACCCGTTATATGTGTTGAATATTGATGAATTGAAAATAAAGAAAAGTGATGAAGTGTTTCACTTGGATTGGAAATTGGAATCGGTGATAAAGAACTACTCCTTTGCAATAGAGGTGAAAGGACTGGAATATGTGACATCAGTTATAGGGTGTGTAAATGGATTGTCTGATTGCTATTGTATAGGTAAAGGTTGCGGAATGTGTAACTCACAGCCTATTTATTTTGAAGCAAAGAAGGAGGGTGGCAAAGTAATAGCGCATTTTACTGCTTTTAAAGGGGCGAAAGATATACCGACGCGAATGTCAATGTTGGGAGAACCGATTTCTCGAGAAGCAAGTAGTGTAAAGTTGATACTAAGTTTTGTAAGAACTGATAATACGATACAGGAAAGGACGATTGATGTTACTGAAATAATTGGTACGCTTGAAAAAGATGAGAAGGAGGAAGAAGGAAAACAAGATCCGCCACCAGAGATTGAGTTGCCACCTGGTGATAAGATTGAGGTAGAGAAACCGGAGACACCACCTAATCCTGACGGGGGTGGAGGAATGAATGGAAACGTTGATGGTTGGGGACCAGAAGATAATGTTGAATTACCAGTAAACTGATTCCTAATAGCATAAACAGAATAGAATAATATTATTAACTAAAAAGATACAGTTATGAAAAAGATTTTATTGGCAGTAACAGCTGCTTTGGCAATTACGAGTTGCTCACAGAATGAAGAATTTGAGAATGAAGGACAGAAAACTGAGATTAACTTTACTACCATAGTAAGTAAGGCAACAAGAGCGAGCGAGTTGAAGACAGAAGGTTTGAAAACTAATGGTGGGTTTAAGGTTTTTGCATATAATACAAAGAATAATGATATGTCTGCTGAAACCATTTTGGGTGAAACACCATTTATGAATGGTGTGATAGTTTCTTGGAATAGCTCAGCATGGACAATGAACCCTGTTGGGCCTTATTACTGGCCTTTAAAGGATAAGATTCAATTCTTTTCATATTCGCCTGTGGCTAATGTGAGCTATGTTGAGCCGACTAGTTTAAAAGCAGGTTATCCAAGTTTTTCTTATACTATCGTTGATTCTCAAGAAGATTTAGTCGTGGCTTATGCAAAAAATGAAACCAAACCGGGAGTATCTGGTACACCTGTAAAATTAGATTTTAAACATGTCCTGACCCAGATTAATTTCAAATTAAAAGGGAAGGATGATGGTTTTACTTATAAAGTAACCGAGATTACTTTGTCAGGAATAAATAATACTGGAAATTTTACTTATGTTGATCCTACTGAGAGTGTAGTAGGTACTTGGTCAAATCCTTCTACTCCTAAATCGTATCAGTATAATGCAACTTATACCGATTTTACAGGTACTTCTGGACTTACTTTAGCAACGGATGATAATGCATTAATGTTAATGCCGCAAACTTTGGGAGAAAATGCAGAAATAACAATAGCATATTCTACTGTATATGGTGGTGGAGAAGTCTTTAATGGAGAGAAAAAAGTTAGTTTGAAAGATGTTGTTTGGGGAGCTGGTGATAAGATTCTTTATACTCTTTTATTACCAGGAGGAGCTGAAAATGTTACATTTACTCCAGATGTAACTAACTGGAATACTCAAACAACGCCGGAAGCAAACGAGGCTCAGTAAGAATTTTCTAGATTTGAAAATTGAGCTTTCGAAGGATTATTTCTAGATTAGAAATACTTTTAAGAAGTCATCTCAGAAAAATGAGATGACTTCTTTTTTACTTTTCTCCTTTTTTTTATGGCTATATGAAATCTTTCATATATTTTTGTTGGAAACATAAAACAAATACAAGCAAAGCCAACATATGCCGTCTATCTGTCAAGGAAATTGGGATTGTCAAAACTGTCCAAAAGCTGTGAGCAATGCCATTGCTCATATTATTTATCAGCGAGGTTTCCATAGGCCTGCGCATAAATGCGAGGAGAATTTCATTCTTTTTTTGATGAAGGGAGAGATGCTGGTTAATAGTCAGGAATATGCAGGTACGATGCTCAGAGAAGGTGAGTTTATTCTTCAGGCTATCGGATCAAAATTTGAGATGCTTGCTATGACTGAATGCGAATGTATTTATTATCGTTTCGTTCAACCGGAGTTGTTTTGCGATTTGCGTTTTAATCATATCATGAAAGAGGTATCTCCTCCGCTTATCTATTCCCCTTTAAAAATAATTCCTGAATTACAATATTTCTTGAATGGCTCTATAACCTATTTGAAGGGAGATAAAGTCTGTCGGGAATTGTTGTCTCTCAAACGGAAAGAATTGGCATTTGTGTTGGGTTACTACTACTCCGATTATGATCTTGCGAGCTTGGTACATCCACTTTCCAAATATACAAATGGCTTTCAATGTTTTGTCATTCAGAATTATAAAAAAGTAAAGACGGTAGAAGAACTGGCACAATTAGGCGGATACACTATCAGTACATTCCGTAGGATTTTCAATAGTGTCTTTCATGAACCTGTGTATGAATGGATGCTGGCACGCCGCAAGGAAAACGTTTTGGACGATTTGCAAAACTCAGAATGTACAATCTCTGAAATATGCTATAAATATGGATTTGAGTCATTACCTCACTTCTCCAATTTCTGTAAAAAATCCTTTGGGGCTTCTCCTCGTAATTTACGTAGATAGAAAGAAGTTACGATTTGCTGATAAATGACAGAGGCTGAACTCTCTACATTGAGACAACCTCTATCTATATTTATGCTTTATTATAGATTCTCAGTTCTGCTCCATTGGTTTCCTCAATTTTTCTGCTACTTGTAGCAACTGTGCTTTATAATCTATCATAGAAATAGCAGGAATTGCACCGGGAGGCAGATTTTTCTTGATTTCCTCGTTTTTCTTTATTAAGTCTGCACAAGCTTTTTCGCACCATTGAGCAGCTTTTTCGCGTAATGACATATCTGCACATGCTTTGTTCATCCATTTCACCCACTGCAATAATTGTTCTTCATCGCCTAGAATTGTGTGTGAAGCAAGTAGTTTGTCTCCCCGTTTTACGAACGAGTCCCACTGGTTCATAATGCCGTCTCTGTTAAGCCGTAGATTTTCGCCTATCATGTCGGCTTCTGCTACATTCATCTGTTTCATACGAGTGACATAAGCATTCAGTCCTTGTTCGTCGAATGTACAATGTTTCGACTCATCCACTTTCAGATATGTATAAGAGCCGCTAATCCAGTCTTCAAGTATTCTACGGTTGAGCGAAGAAGCTTGTTGTGGAAATCTGTCGGCTATCTCCTTCTTATGATTTACCACATATAAAAATGCCGAGGAGTTGATATCATGTATATAGCGGTAGAATATTGAGAAATAACCTTCATATTCCAGTATTTTCTGTTCTTTTCCCTGTAAGAAATCAGCAGCTACTTTTCCCGCCTCTTCTTCACGGTTGGCGGCAGAAAGTACATTGATATATCCGCAGACAAAAGCAGAGTCACGCTCACCCGCTTCATAGCGTTTCCTAAGACCTGAAATTCCACCGGACTCTACTCCCAGTTTTACTTTTTCCAACAGTGCAGACGCTTCGTCGGCACCAAGAAGGCGATGTACTACTTCACCACTTGAATTTAGGAAAAGAAGGGTGGGATAGCCTCGCACATCATATTTTTTTCTGATATCTACCCCTTCTCCTTTTTCCATATCCATTTTCAGATTGACAAAATGGCGGTTGAAGTAATCGGCAACCAGAGAATCTTTAAAAACTACCTTGGACAACATTCGGCAAGGACCACACCAAGTGGTAAAACAATCTACAAAAAGTAGTTTGTTTTCTTCTTTAGCCATTTTCAATGCATTGGCAAAAGAGAGTTCGCGGAAAGCGATGCCATCCGGTTGTGCAAGAGTCATTTGCATTTTTTGGGCAGGGATCATTTGTGCTCCCTGTGCAGGAACTACTTGCTGTCCTTGTATCGTTTGAAACGATGGCAGACATACTGTTGTCATACAGATAAGAAAGAGTTGTTTCATATTAATTATTTTGTATTGATAATAAATCTTGAATATGGATTCAGATCTTACATTTTATTGTAGTACCGTTTTTCACTTGCTTATTTAAAATTGTATTTCCTTCTTTTTTTACTGTCACTTGTAGTTTGTTGTTTGGCTTCCTGATTACTTCTATATCAAAATCAGAATCAAAGGCTTTGATTTTCCGAAGGTACATATATCCCCATTCTTGTGGTAGGCGAGGAGTCAGGGTGAAAGAATGGAGTCCGGTGGGACGAATACCGAAAATGCCTTCTGTGATAATACGTCCATAGAGTCCGCTTTCTGCAGAAAGATGGCGTTGTCCGCCTTCCGGCCATGCTTCTACCGGATATGGGACATGATTACCTAATAAACGTGTGCCGGAATAATGTTTCATAAACTTCATCGCCTTTTCTATTTCGCCTGCCATGAAGGCGCCACGCAGGGCATATAAGGTAGACCGATCCCAAAAAGTCTGGCTTCCGGCTTGTGTCAGAAGCCCGTTTTCGCTCCATAGGCGGGGAGAGAAAAGAGCATCAATCGTGCCCGTAGCCCGCTTGTTGATTCCTACAGTTAGAGGAATACAAATCCATGCGCGGAGAATATCGTTACCTTCATAATATGCGTATGTATCAAATCCTTCTACCGTTGCTGCAAAGTAAGAGTCGATTGCTTTTTCCAAATCGCTGGCCTGTTGACGATATTTCTTAATCACTGCTGACCCTTTGCCTAAGTCTTCAGCTAGGTAAGCTGCGGAAAGAAGAGCGTCATAATATAAAGACGAAGTGCATAAATTCGCTTTTCCGGCGGGAAAGCGCCCTTCTAATTCATCTGCATCAGAGGTAACTACACCGGCTTCATTCAGTTTTTTATGATTAAACTCCAAGCACCATTCTATTAGTGGCCATAATTGTCGGGCTTCTTCTTTATTGCCGCTTGCTAGCGCATAACGTGCTGCGCCATAAGCAATCATGGCAGCGTCACCACGGTCACCGGCTCCATTCCAGTAACTTTCTCCTTCGGCTATGATTGAGCTGGGAATCGGTTCCCATTCGTTATTCATATAACGTGCGAAGTGTTTAAATGAATTGACTGCGGAAGCATTTCCATAGTCATAACCGATAAATGGGAAATAGGGATTGATGTATTCGGCCTGGTCGTTAGCCCAAATGGCGGCATAGTAAGATTCTCCGCCAGGACCATGCATGGGACCGCCTTTGGTGGCATAAATACTTTCGCAAGACCGGATTTTGGAGAAAGCAAACATTTTATCGAGTATCGGGTCCGGAGTTTCCAATATAAGGTTACTCATCCATTCGGATACAAGTGCTTGTCGTTTTAATAATTCTTGATTGGCATCTATGACGGCCTCTTTCTCAGAAGGCTTGTAGCCGGAAATAGAGGCGGAGAATGTATAACTTTTGCCGGGAAGCAATGTGACAGCCCTTTCAGTTCCATGGGTCAGTAATTTGATAGAGTAACTTCCTGCCACACCTTGTTTCGGATTTGTGGAAAGCGTGGTGATGCCGGTGGGAATCTCAAGGCTTACTTCACTGGTTCCTGTATTGGTGAACTCATACATCTCAATCAATGACGGTGATTCGGTTGAAGGCAGATAAGTGCGTTTCAGTGATAAGGAATTTTTCTTTCCCAGTGTGATATCGCTGATCACTTCCATTGTTCCGTTTAGCGTGATAGTTCTCACTTGTTCTTCTATGGAACGGCCGTTAATAGTCATCGCATCTAATGGATTCCAATCGAAGCGACGCATCAAGCTACCATGTGTATTGTTAGGTATAGTACGCAACATAGGCCATATCATGCTTTTATTCAATTCGAAAGCTCCTGTTTTGTCTACGCCATACCTTAAAACGACTGCTATTTGTTTGCCTGCCATTTCGATGTGGTCATGATGCACGTCTCCTTTTTTAACTTGCCATGTAATACCGCCGTCAGTATTGATTTTCCAACGTTGTTGTGCATAGTTTATCGGGATGCATGACAGAATTAAAAGAAATAGGAATAGTCTTTTCATTTTATTGCAGTTTTATGAGGTTTACTTCTTTGTAATTGTCATTGCAAATCCACCGCCGGATGCCATACGAATTTTTTTCTTGGAAGCGGGAGTGATGGTGAATTGCTCTTGTTTATAGTCTTCGGCTTGCTTGTCGGCATTGATACCATCTTTGAATAATATGACTTCATAGTTGCCATTATCAAGGAAATCAAAGTCGAGAGTAATTTCGCGGGCAGTCCAGTCGGTCATTCCGCCTATATACCAGGAAGTACCAGCCCTGCGAGCCATTATAATGGATTCGCCTACTTTGCCTTGTAAAACACGTGTTTCTTCAATACCTTTGTTTGGAATGCTAATGATAAAATCCGTACATTCCTGTTCGCGTTTGTAAATAGTTGGATTATCTGCAAGCATGGTCAAAGGAGAATCATGTACCACATAAGCTGCCAGTTGATGGCAACGGGTACCTTGACTCATCGGATTATAGTAGATATCCTTAAAGTCTTTTTTAGATGCATTCCGCATGGCTCCCGGAGTATAGTCTACCGGTCCTGCCATCATGCGTATATAGGGCATTGTTACGTCATATTCCATCATATCTTTCTGAATTGAACTCCATTTCATTTCTTCCATACCGAAAACTGCCTCAAAGTTAATAATATTTGGATAAGTACGGTTCAATCCGGTCGGTTTATAGAAACCATGCAGGTCTAAAGTCAGTTTATATTTTGCAGTCATGTCTGCGATGCGGTAGGTCATTTCTACTGCTGTCTGGTCATCCCTATCCAGAAAATCTACTTTGAATCCGCTGATACCCATTTCTGAATATTTCTTACAGGCTGCTTCCAAGTGCTCGTCCAGTACATTGAATACTGTCCAAAGGATTAAATCGACTCCTTTACTTTTGCCATAACGGATAAGTTCTTCCAAGTCCAGTTCCGGTATAACTGTCAGCATATCGCCTTTTTCCGGATTATACCACCCTTCATCCAAAATGACAAACTCGATGTGATTGTCCGCAGCGAAATCAATGTAATACTTATAGGTGTCCATGTTAATGCCCGCTTTAAAATCTACATCGGAGATTCCCCAGTCATTCCACCAGTCCCAAGCTACTTTGCCGGTCTTGATCCATGAACAGTCTCCTATACGGTTGGGTGATGCTAAGGCATAGACTAAATTGTTTACGGGCATTTCTGTGTCTTTTTCTGTTATGGCCCATATGCGCCACGGATAGTTTCTTTCTCCTGTTGTCCGAGCGATGTAGTCAGTGCGTTTGGTGATTCGCTTCATGGCACGGGGTGGGAAATTCTTTATTTCTGAAGGGTAGTGAGCAAATGTTCCTTGCAATGAAGTGTTTTTTCCATCTCCTTTGATAAACATACCGGGATAATCTTCCAAGTCTGATTCTAGTAAAGTCATTTTAAGTTCGTTTCCACAATCTATTGTGATGGGTAGAAATGCAATATTATTAGTGTCCACTCCTTTTATTGAACTTTTCGTATAAAGGTTTTGAAAAGCCATTGCATATTGGTCTTCTCCGGTTGGCATAGTTGAATAGGAGATGAAAGTGGGATAATCTTCTGGAAAATTCATCTGTACCATTTCATCTTTAATTATCAATGGCCCTTTCATTGTGGTGTAGAAACGATAGGCTATTCCCTCATTGTAAGCTCTGAAGATAATACCATAATTACCTTTAAATTTTAGGTTCAGTTCATTATAGGTAACTTCGAATGAAGGTAGGCGATAATGTGGAGAAACAATATGTTCTTTGACTGATGAATTACGTTTTATGCGGCTTATCTTTATATCTTCTCCTAAAATCTTATCTTCAAGTAACAAACCTATCGGACTTTTATCCAACAGTGTTTGGCTATTGTGTTTCAGTGTGTATGATAATTGGCCTTTTGTTTCAATCTCGACTGTCAGTTTTCCATTTGGAGATTGCAGTAAGTAGTCGGCAGCCTGCAAAGGCAGGCTGCTCCAGCTAATCAATAAAAACAAATAGAGTAATTTGATATGTTTCATATATTTCAAGTTAAAAACTTACTGATTCTTTTTTTATATTTTGGGTACATAATAGTATAGAGAATGCGCTGGACCAACTGAAATTTTTGGTTGCCATTTTCATAAGTTTTTTATTTATTATTTTACTTCTTGAAGCTCTAAGGCTATACTAGAATATTCATTTTTCAATAGTGTTTGCAAGGCGATGCCTTTTTCCATTAAAATCTTACCACTAATTATCTTATTATGGAGAGAGCAAGGTTTATTTTTACTCAAAGGTGTTAAGTCTATCAATTGATATTTCTTTTGCGGGTCTAGTCCATTCATTTTCACATTTGGGATTGTCATATTTATGAAGTGATTCATTTTATATGCATAGAACACAGCCCGGTCTTTTTCCGGAGCTACATACATTAAAGAAGCCACTCCTTTATTCTCGTAAGGAGATATCAAACGATAGAGATCACCGAATTGTACTATCGGGCGAATGCCTTTATATGCTTGGATTGCTCTTTGGGTAAATTCCTTGTCTGCTTCTGTCATGTCTTCAGGTTGCATCTCCATTCCCAGGCGGCCGGACATGGCAACATCAAAACGAAATTTCAACGGTAAATAACGACCTGTTTGATGATTCTTGTCCGCACTTACATGGGCAGCCATGGCAATAGCCGGATAAAAGCAGGAAACGCCCCATTGCAAATAGACACGTTGTAATGCATCTGTATCGTCACTCGTCCAGAACTCATCGAAATAAGGCAATATACCATAGTTGATGCGGCCTCCACCTCCAGCACAAGCTTGAAGTATAAGCTGCGGATATTTGGCACGGATTCGTTCCAAAACGTTGTTTAGTCCCCGATGATATTCAATGTATAGATGTGATTGTTTCTCTTTCGGTAAATAGGGAGAACCGTAATCCAGCATACAGGAATTTGCATCCCACTTCATATAAGCTATCTCCGGATAATGTGTCATTAAATTGTCTATTACACTGAATACAAAATCCTGAACTTCGGGGTTTGTCAGGTCAAGTACTATTTGAGTCCCTCCGCGACCTGTGGATAAAGGGCGGTTCTTACATTGTAATATCCATTCCGGATGCTTCTCAAATAGTTCACTCTTGGTATTAGACATTTCCGGTTCAATCCAGAGGCCGAATTTAATCTTGTGTTTTTTTGCAGAAGCTATTAAGCCTTCGATTCCCAGAGGTAATTTCTTTTTGTTAACTGTCCAGTCTCCTAAGCTACTGTCTCCTCTATCCCGTGAATATTTGTTACCAAACCATCCGTCATCCATTACAAACAATTCTCCCCCTAATGCAGAGAAAGATTTCATCATTTGGTCCATACCTTCCTGATTAACCTTGAAATATACTCCTTCCCAGCTGTTGAGAAGAATATCTCTCTCTACGTTTCCGTGGCTTAGTTTGTACATACGTGCCCAGCGGTGAAAAGCGCGGCTCACTCCTCCTTTGCCAGAGGTACTGTAAGTCATTGCGAACTCCGGTGTCTTGAATGTTTCTTTAGACTCTAGCTTGTAATGGGAGTTTTCTTCATTAATGCCGGCTATAATATTTAGTTTTGTGTTTGTAATATCCATTTTGAGAAGGTAATTTCCTGTCCAAGCAAGCGTACCCCCCAGTATATGTCCATATTCTTCCTGAGGTTTGCCATCTATTGAAAGCATAAAGGAGGGATTATCTGTTTCCGTATTTACCATTCCGTCTTTATTGGAGATTACTTTCTGACCATTGGTCAGTTTCTCTTCTTCCAGCATATTCTCGGCTCCCCAATGTCCGTGGAAGTGTGTCAACCAGTTATCGCCACGTTGTACAGGTAAGTAAGCCGAGACAAAACGATATAAGGTGACAGACTTTTTCCCATTATTCATAATTTCAATCCAAGTAGAAATAATATCTGTACCTTGATAGGCTTTATAGTATTGTTTTATTTCGAATGGATAAACTTTATCTTTCAACAAGATTTCAGTTACTTCTCCGTCTTTCGTCGGATATTGTTTGACTTGTTCAATCTTCAAATCTAGGGACATATTGCCGTCAGGTTGTGTGGCGGCTATTGCTTTCTCCCCCATTGTCTGAAGGCCGAAAGCAGGATAACTGTCTGCATTGAAAACCATTCCGGCATCATAAATGCCTTGAATATCACTATTCTCAATCTTACTACCATAGTATTGTATCTTTACTGTTTCGCCGGGAGTGGCTTTAATTAGTAAAGAAGTATTGGGAGTAGAGACCAGATAATCTTGGGCAAATAGAGAACTTGAAAGGAAACCTAATGCCGTTAGCAGTAAATAAGATTTTGTTTTCATTGGTATTTATGAATTTTGTGAACTTATTGTTACTTGAATATAGTAGAAGGTATTTCCCCTGTCCAGCAGGCTGGTTGGTCTACCCGGAATAAACGTAAAATGACGGACGCTGTGTTTACAGTATTATTAGGCTCTTCTATTTTTAGCCCTTTAACAATTTTGGGGCCTGTAATTCCCCAAGGCACAATCATTTCGTCTACGCTTACCCCTCCATGTCCATATTCAATACCTCCGTGGTCTGTTAGAAACATGAAATGAGTATCTTCATATAAACCTTCCTGCTTCATCTTGTCGAGTAACTTTCCGATTTCTACATCCGCTTCCTCAATGGAATGTATATATTCCGGTGACATCCATTTGTGTTGATGTCCGGCATGATCTGTATGTACGGAATAAAGGAATACCAATGTAGGGCTTTGTCGGTTTTCAATCAGGAAGTTGAATGCTTTCTCATAATTTTCTATATAAGCGTCTTTTTCTAAGAAACCTATTTCGTCCAGGTGTCGACGGTTATAAGGGTTAATCAAAGGCCCCCAATTATAATAGAAAGCTGTTTTTATTTGTGGCATAGCTTCTTTTAATACAGAAAATACGGAGGGATAATATCCTTCATTATCTTTTTCAATTGCCGGTAATTTGTGTTTAGACACTGTCCAGGCATTGTTTGTTACTCCGTGTTGTTCCGGTCCGCTACCTGTCAGGTGACTTGTCCAGTTGGGTAATGTAACTGATGGCATTACTACCCGAGTTTTTGTGGACAAAACCCCTTCTGCAAGTAACGCATCCAGGTGAGGTGTTTTTGCTTGTTTAAATCCTGCAACACAAATACCGTCCAAGCTAATCAATACGATACGTTTGGCTCTTTTGGGAGCTGCTGCAAAGGCTTCCGTTGTTAGTGCCTGTAATGGTTGAGGCAAGGTAGCTGTACCTAAAAATAATGTTCCTGCTAATCCTTTCTTGAGGAAGTTTCTTCTTGAAATTTTCATATCTATTTTTTTATGTCGCCGGTATCATTAATTTGTTGAATATGTAATTCTACCGACAAGTTTGTTATTAATTAAATGTTTCTATGGTAACAAAAATAAGGAATGGTAATTTGTAAGACTATTCTATTTGTATAAAAACATTTGCTATTTGTCCAAAAGTATCTTTATATGGCGTTTTTTATGATAAAGACAATAATAAATGCAGATTAATATCTGTTTTAGAGATATCAATCTGCATTATATTATTATTCAGGTTATTTTACTTCGAATTGACTTTAGTGATGAAAGCATCCAGTTCTTCCTTAGAAGTAGCTATATTATTCATTAATGCCCAACCTTCTGTTGCTAACTCTTGGCTTAAGGAGCCACTCGTTAATAAGGAGTTGAGTGTGGTAAACTCTGCAATAGTTGATCGTGTAGTTAATTGCTTGTAGAGGCTGGCTACTTCACTGGCATTGACAGCTTTACTGTATACACGTGCTATGGCAACTTCACCCTTGAAGGCATTTTGAGCGGCAGAGGATGGACTACTATTAGAATCTGCTCCAATACAAATGTATTGTGCGTCTCCGCTAGGCATCGTCAGCTTTTTGCAAACATCTGACGCCACGAATTCTCCGTCTAAATATAAACAGATCTGTTCTCCGTTCCATGTAAACAGCAAATGATAATATGTATTTGCCTTTACATCAGTGGCTTTCATGAAATTTAGTTTATGATATTTTCCGTCGCCTCGTATCATGGCACTGAATGTAGCACCTTTAGGATCCGTGTATGTTTCATTAAATGTAAATCCCATACCTGCACTTTGTAAGTTACTCAAAGGATATTGCATTGTTTTTATATCTGAAGTTTTACAATAAACTTCGTAAGTAAATCCGTTTTTAACTCCGTTCGTATAAGTTGTATTACCTTTGTAATCTACCATATAATAATTGGATATGGAGCCTGTGGTATTTGGTTTGATTACGTACATCTTTAGATCTGTATTATAACCTATTGGGGTACCGGTCCCTTTTTTAGTTACCGCTAATCCTGATGCTGCTACATTTTGAGCTTCTGTATTAGTAAATACGATGTCGACCAAATCTGCTTTAGGGGCTTTAACGCTCGGATCTACTGGGGGTAAAGCATTGGTTGTGAATGTAGTACTTTCTACTGGTTGTGATTCACTAAAGAAGGAATCTACTCCTTTTATGCTAATTTTATACTCTGTGTCGGGAGTCAATCCGCTGACCGGGCAACTTAATGTTTCGGGAGTACCGTTTCTCCAATAGAAATCAGATAATACCAGACGAGTATATTTTATTTCTTGTGTGCGCGTATCGATAGCTTCCACTTTGTAATGCCAAATGAAAGAATCGTCTTCACCTTGGTTGAATGTAATATTACATCCATATTCAGTGATATCTGTGACCTGTGGAGTACCATTCATTACAGGAGAGGCATCTTTGTCCGTACGAGTCTGCATATCCCCAAAATATTTGAATTGAGAGCCATTATGCGGTGCTTTTATCAGCCAGGGAGTTTTAAGCTCTTTTTCGTTGTAAGTATCCAGGCGATTGACTTTGATATCGGTATTTTCTTCTATGTCTACGATAACAGCCTCTGTAATTTTCTTCCCGCTATCCGGATATTCATAGTCGGGAGTTATATCTGTTGATATATTCGCATAGTGAGAAGGCCCTACATTAATCCATGTATATTCATTCTGCCAGATAGAGCGTTCGTCCTCTATCGTATAATGGGTGTGTCCGGTAAAGTGAATAACCTGTGGATACTCTTTCAATATTTTATCCATTTTATCATATCCCCATTTAGCTCCCCACGGAGTCCGTTTTGAAGGGGAATGTGAGAATACAAAGATTGGTTTATCTTTATATGTAATAGCAGCGGCTTTTAATTTATTTGCTAAAAATTCGAGACCCTCATCATTGTAATCTGCACTCCAGGCACTATTGGGGTTTACGCTGATTGTTATAAATGGATATCCCCCCTTTTCTATATATTGGTAGAACGATTGGCCTGTATATTGTGTATAAGCTTCTGCACTAGCTGTCCCTCCGGCCGTATCATGATTTCCCAACATATAATAAACCTTTATTGTTGAAGGCACGTTCTGATTGATTAGTTCTGTAATTTTCTGATATTCATCAACTGTCCCATAGTTGGTAAAGTCACCGCAAATAAAGAGAGCTTTTATTTTAGGCTGTTTTTGTAGAATCATTTTAAGGGCTCTTGGCACTCTTACATCTGCTTGTTGTTCATCCTTTTTTAGTCCATAATGTAAATCGCCCATTACTGCGAAATGGAAAGTATTGTCTATTTTGCCTTCTTGAGTAAAACTGATCGTTTTTCCACTTCCTAATGAGTTGCTAATGCTGATAGTTCCTTCTCGTTCTGCTTCTTTCTCATTGGGTTGTATGGTAATAGTAATCTCGCCACTTCCTTTCTGGTCCCCTGAAGGAGTTGCTGTGATGAAGTCTCCTCCCTTAGTTATCTTGATTTTCCAAGTTACAGATTCGGAAGTAGTCACTGAAACTGAATGTTGCTTTCCTACTTGAGGAACATCTATGCTTATTTTATTTTGAAACAAGTCAATGGACTCAGACGTTATTTCAAATTTATTGTTGCTTTCTTTATCATCGTCTGTACATGACAAAGATAACGTGAAAATTGCGAACATAAATAAAATGTTCCAGATGATTTTGGGAGTTTTCATAACATTTGGTTTTTATAGTTTAACAAATAACGGTTTCTTACTTTCTTGTTACCTTACATTTGTCTCCATCCGGTTCTGTTCCGTCTAGAGTGAACTCATAAGGCCACTGATTATCTTCCGAATGCCAATATTCAGTTGGAGTGGCAGCTACTACCAACCAGAGGTGTTTTGTTCCTTCTGGAACTGTGAAAGTTGCTGTACCTGACTTAGAACTTGCGTTCACTTTATTCATTTCCCCATATATCCGCGTATCGTCGGTCTTTACGGCTAGAAATCCATATCGCCATTCCGCTTTCTCCGGTTTCTGAATAACAAACCCATTATTACTACTTGTCACCCCTTCGAAATTGATAGTCACAGTAGTGCCCGCCGCCGGTACTTTTAGCTTAATGCCATTATAACCATAATTCTGTGGACAACGCGTAGATGCGATTGCATATACATCTCCATACAGATCGAGTTCACAAGTGTGTATGTTGGCTCCTTGCTGATAGGCAGTTTTTATATGTTCGAGATCCCAGGTGATGAATCTGGTGGCAGCCTCATAGATTTCTTCATTAAATTTCTGTTGATTTGTTCCGGTTATACGTTGATAAGTGCGTATAAAATCTCTTTGGTCTGTTGCGTTAGCTTGTTGCCACATTTTGCTGATTATATCTACTCCATGCTTATTGGCCCAATATTCTAATACATAAGGGGAGTGGTATTGGTTCTCTTTATGTCCCAAGGCCAGATGAGTTTGTTTCATGAAGTCCTTAAAATGACTGTTTTCCAACTCAATCCAGTTTGGATAACGCTGTAACAAAGACCATTGTGAGGTCATTTCATAAAAAGTGCCGACTCCTCCAAAATCAGTAGCCCCATCAAATTCCGCTATATATTGGAAACAATGGCACATCTCGTGATAGATAATGTTGTGATTGGGATCTTTCAGGTGGTTAGGGCTCACCCATAATATCGCTACTTTATTTTTTTTGTCACCTCCACCATAGGCAGTACCTTCATCATTATATCTTACAAACATAATGAGTTTATACATATCCGAATACGAACTTGTACCACTGGCGAACTTCAGGTCATTTCTCATAAAAGCATAAACCTCTTCACCTACCTCTAGTAATTCTTCCGGATCAAATGGACGTATACGGTCAGAAAGAGGATTAGTAGTAAATGCTCTATCCCACAAGATGGCGATATTTTCACTCTCCATCATACAATGAACATTGTACTTACTGTCCGGACTGTTAAACTCTTCCCTTGTCTGTCCTTCTGTTCCTTCCGGAATGTACAATTCTTTATTTGACTGAGTAAAATAAATCCTCAGTGGTTTGTTATTGGCATTATTCTTAATAATTACAACTCCCTTTTTCCCAAATGTTTCGTTGGGATTGGCTGCTGCCACTATTTGAATTTCTCCATTGCCTTTCTGTTCACCTGAAGGGGATACAGTAACCAGGTCGCCACTTTCTACCGCTACACTCCATACAGTTTTTGCCGATGCACTGACTGTTAAAGTATATGTTTTACCTGTAAAAGGGGCGTTTACTCTAATGTCTTTGGAAGTATTACAGTTCAGGTCTGTAGAAGTGAGTGTGAAAGTTAATTCTTCTCCATTTTCTCCTCCTTCTTCGTTGGTTCCGCAACCAATTGTCATTATAAGTAATGACACTGTTGCCATTATATTCCACAAAAGTCTTTTCATTGTTTCCATATGTTATTTATATTCGTTAAGTACTTTATTCATTCTATTTCTGATTGCCTTGCCTGAGGGTATCAAGTATTGGTTGAAAATAATACCGGATACAATCAGTGTGAGTCCAGCGTAAGTCGTTAATGTGATTTGCTCGTTCAGAATGACCGATATAAAGAAAAGAGATAAGAACGGAGCAAGGTAACACAACTGATTGATGAGTGCCGGATTGGATGCCCGGCGCATAGCAATGCCGAAGCAGATAAAAGGAATACCCATCTCGAAACCTCCGATATATATTCCCGAGAGAATACCTTCGATGGTAAATGCCATTGGAACCATTCCATAGGACGCAACGAGTAGATAAACCGTACCAAATAAGAAGCTGACAAAAAGAGCGACACAACTGTCTGTTTTTTCCTTCTGTTTATTTTGTATCATCCAGTAAATAGCCCAAAGCAAGGCGCTTAACAATGCTAAAAGTAGCCCGTAATAAGAGATTGTCTCTTTACCGGAATACCCTGTTCCCCATGAAATTAATGTTACTCCAAGCAGAGAAATGAACATACCTATGTATTTAGAGGAGGGAATAGGGTGGTGAGTGAACAATGCTAACAGAATCAACAGCATAATGGGCCAAATGTAGTTGACAGGTTGTGCTATTTGAGCCGGAAGCAGGTCATATGCTTTAAATAAAACCAGATAATAACCTACTGGATTTAAAAGACCAAGTAGGGCGTAGTACAACCATTTTCTACCGGAAAGCGATATCACAAGATGCCATTTTTTCCGGATAGTGAGTAAAGTGATAAATAGGGCTAATGCAGTACAACTGGCAATCAGTAACATGCCGAAATGCGTGAGATGCATCAAGGCTATCTTGAAAGCAGTAGCTACGGTAGACCAACTTAACACCGCAATACTGGCATATACAATAGCGGAATTATTTTGTTTCATTTCTTTTTTATTCAGTACATCAAGTTTGTTACCATAAATACTTCCCTCCCCAATAAACAGGGAAGGAAGTATTGTTCTATAACTAATACCTATATTGAGCGTTTTTTATGTGATTATTTGCCATATAAACTTAATTCGGAGATAACAACAGATTTAAAGTTCACTTCAGTTAAAGAACCTATACTTTTGTCTGAGGCCTTATATTGAGATAATATTGCAAGTCTCAGTAAAGTAGTCTCGCCTTTTAGAGAGAAGTTTTTAGAACTGTATTGAGTATTTCCCGTTGTAGGAAGTCCGTCTTCAATTCTTTTCAGTTCACCAACCTTCTGCAAGTTACTTACACTCGTTCCGGCATATATGACGATATGGTTCGGCACGGCATTACCGTCACTCTTTCTGGTTGTATAATCCAGTGAAATTTGTTTGCTTAAAGCGTCATTTAAAGTAATATCAATGTATACGCCATAAGTTGGGTCATGGAATGCGCCGGCAGTTGAACCTGACGGCCAATCACACCAGATAGATTGCCAGTGAGTTTCCGGATTGTTATCCAATACATTTTTTATTTCTTCACCGCTCCATTGAACTGTACTGCTAGCTTTCAACGTAGCCTTATTTTTCAGATCAATTTGGGGCAATTGCTCGGTGATCATTACATGGATATAGCATATTGCTTTACTTATGTCGAAAGGCATTCCGGCACAGTCGGTCGGAATAATCGGAAGTAAGTAGCTTCCAACTTCAAGTCCGTTGCGGTCTAGCTTTACAGGCAGTTTTGGATTACTGGCAGCTTGAGTAAAAGATAAAGATGCATCAAATTCATAGTTTGCTATAGGTAACAATGGATAGTTAGAATCATTCTTTTCATTATATGCATTTACTGCTGCTGTTAGTTGTGCTACATCTTTTTCAAAATTAACAGAGAAATTCCATTCATTTTTTAAATCTAAATAATAGCGAACCTCAACGGTCTTCTCAGTTTCTGCATCTTCCGTGGACATTGTTACATCCAATTTTCCATTCACCGGTTCTCTTAGGAGTACAGAAGGTGTAAGTACGTTCGGTTTCAGACAAAGCAGATTTTTATTTTCGTTAACCGAACCGGAATTAGTGAGTAACCGGATAGGCAACAGATAATCTTTTCCTTCTGTCAATGTGCCAATCGCACTCTTAAACACAACATCGACATTTTTATACAGTTCATTCGGTGCTAGTGTTAATTGAGTCGGTAACGTATAATACTCCGGAGGTAAAAGTTCGTACTCTGAACCAGTGGTTTCATTATACTCTTTCATTTCTTCTTTCGTAAACGGAGCCAATATGATTTCGGATTGAGCCTCCGGATTGTGTCCTCCTCTGCCTACGGTAAAAGTGTAATTCATATCTTTGTTTACATTATAGAAATCAAATTCTATAATTCCTTCCTGTTTATAATGAAGGACGGTAGCAAACTCATCCGTATAATTCTTATTGTCATCTTCACAGGAAGTAGCGGCAAGCATCATTCCCAGAAGTATTGATGTAAAATAGATCTTTCTCATATGTTTAATCCTTTCTTTATTAAGTTAATAACCAGGTGCCTGAACCAACTGAGGGTTACAATTTACCTCATCATAATAGATAGGAATCAAATATTGTCTGTTGTTCCATCTGTAAGGCTGATTCACCTTTATACGTTGGTTGAAGTCTGCAAATGAAGGATTTGTTATTTTCTCGGCATTTAATCCTTCACGTTTTCCGGCTGCCAAGTACTTAGGGCCTTCCACCCAACGGCGAATGTCAAAATAGCGATGACCTTCTCCCCATAACTCAACAAAACGTTCATTCTTAATCCATTCGATTAAAGGAAGGTTATCCAGATCGGATACTTTTATTGGATCGAGACCTGCACGTTCGTGTACAGCATTTAGGTTTGCAAGTGCATCCAGAGCAAATTGATCAGACTTTTTATCTGATGATAGCATTGCCTGACATTCGGCAAGATTCAGGTAAAGTTCTGCCATTCGGATCAAAGGACGGCACTTCTGAGGGATACCGGCATAAGATACATGATCTTGGAAAAGTTCCGGATCTATAAATTTTTGCATCGCAAAGCCGGTAACCAGATGATTACGGTTGTACTTGGTCGGATTATATCCTTGTTTATCCTTATTCTTCATTTCTATACGTACCGGATTACCATTATCGAATTTGCAAGTGTAGTCACCTTGGTCGAAAACCATCCATGCATAAAAACGTGGTTCGCGACCTACACACAGATTGATAATGTCCGGACGACTTTGATCTATTCCGGAACGTTCCAACCATTTAGACTTCGAAGTATATGTTCCTAAATCTGCCGCTACTTCGGGAACCTCTCCTTCCTGAGTATAGAAATGTTCAATAGAATATAAGTAGGGGGATACTGCACTCCAACCACTATACTCTTTTCCGTCATTATATGTTAATATAGCATTTGGCATGCTGGCATATATAAAGTTATTATCTTTGTTTAACTGCCATACAAACTCTTTATTACCTTGATTTCCTTTAGCAGTCATCATATATCTCAAAGTCAGTATTTTGTTTTGAAATGCTTTCTTTTGATCTGCTGTTCCGGTCAAACCTGGGACATAGGGCATTTCAAGTTTAGCTTGCAATTGCAGTTGGTCGTCACCTGCTCTTGTTCCAAACAAATAATGTCCCGCATCCAATGCTGCTTGGAGGGCTTCTTTGCAAGCTGCTTCAGCAGCTACCCATTTTTGTCGGTCGTATGTTGTACTAACCAATGCCGAACCATATCCCGGAGTTTCCATAATCTTACCACGCTTTTCGTTTTTCCAGTCCGGATAGGGGAATTCCCCATTCCAAAGAGGCGAAGCGGCATAGAGTAATACTCTGGCTTTCAATGCAAGAGCAATAGGGCGGGTAACCCTTGATATTTCATGTTCCAGACGTGTATTTTCCAACTTGCCCTGTGGGAGTACCTTCTCATCCAACAGTTTCACAATCCAGTTGGTTACATAATCATAATGCATACGTCCGGAATATTGATCCGGGGAAATATCTAAAGGAGCCAGTTTGTCATTGATTGGAATAGGACCGTAGAAACGGAGTAGTTCAAAATGATAGTATGCCAATAAGAAATTGGCCTCTGCAGCCCATTGTTCTTTCTCTTTTTTACTGACCGGTGCCTTCTCCAGTTCCTGTAAGAAGAGATGTACCTGTCCGATATACCGGTAATAAGTACCCCAACGTCCTTCGTCCGTACTGGCAGTCATTAAGTCGTGTGCTACTTTTAGGGCTTTGTATCCTTCTCTGTTATATTCCAAAGGAATGGCAAACTCATCGGCAGACTGTTCTACTTCTGTATAGTTGACCGGATTCAGTATGCCTGCATAGCACGAATGAAGAAATCCTAAAGTGGAATTATAATCCTGAGTGGCATCATCCAGTTTCGGCTGTTCTACGGGAACAATTTCCAGGAAATCACAAGAAGCGGTCAAGCAGCATAACGATGTAAGCAATACTCCGCTGATTATCTTTATTTTATTGGGTAGTTTCATATTCTTAATTTATTAGATTTAGAAATTTAATTGCAATCCTACATTGAAAGTACGTTGTAACGGATATTTATACCATTCCAGTTCCGGATCCCACTCCTTGAAAGGGCTAAAGACAGCCAGATTATCTCCAGTAAGGTAAATACGTCCGTATTTGAAACGATAGCCTATTTCCAGTGTTTTAAAGCGTAAGAAGTTTCCGTTGCGCATCCAATAAGTACTGCTCACTACGTTGTTGTCTGTATGTGATTTTGCCAATCCCAGTCGTGGGTAAGCTGCATGCGGATCCGGATTGGTTTCTGTCCAGCGGTTATCTGCAACAAATTGGAAAATATTCTGGTCTAACTGTCCAAACGGATGAATGCCTGATAGCATTATTTTACGCATAGCCGATCCGTTGAAGAATACACCCAAGTCAAAATTCTTGTAAACTACATTCAAACCAAATCCATATTGTATGCGTGGGTCTCTTCCGAATTCCGAGATCATTCCCTGGTCGTCATTGGTAATAACACCGTCACCGTTTAAATCACGATATTTAATATCACCTATCTGAGGATTACTACCCAATTCCGGCTGCGGCCCATATTTGATCTCATCCTCTGTCTGATATAAACCTTCTGCGACATATCCCCATGTAGTGCTCATTGGACGCCCTGTTTCTCTTCGCCAGGGATAAGGAGTAAAAGGTTCATCTTTGTGTACATATTTGTTTTCTACATAAGTAAAGTTACCTCGGAAATCAATAGCTAAATCCTTAGTGATGTCGTGGTGATAACTGGTGCTAAATTCCCATCCCCAGTTGTCCACTTTTCCTACATTACTCCAGGGAGTGGCACTATATCCTAATTGTTCCGCCCATGTATAGCGTGGCATCAAAATGTTAGTACGTTTTTCGTAGAAGTAGTCTGCTACAATATTCCAATGGCGGAAGAGAGTCAGGTCTAAACCGATATCCAGTTTCTTGGAACGTTCCCAGGAAGCATTAGGTACATGGTATCTGGTGATATTCGGTCCTGACATATATTTCCAGTCATAACCTGTAGAATATCCGAGGCTGTTCAGTTTTACGTCATCCAGGTAAAGAAAGTGTCCCCATTTAGTTCCGGTTTCATCACTACCTACCAAACCGTAAGAAGCTCTTAATTTCAAGTTGTCTATTTTATTGCGCAGCGGTTCAAAGAACGGTTCATTACTTACAACCCAGCCCAAAGATGCTGCGGGGAAAAACTCGAACCGATCGCCTTTAGCCAGGCGTTCCGTACCGTTGTAACCGAAGTTGAATTCGACCAGATAACGCTGTCCGTAATCATACGTCAGACGCCCTGATACGCCTTGATTACGGTTAGGAAGTACTCCGCTCTTGTAATCACGTTGCATATACATTAACATACCGCCTACATTATGCATACCGAACTGCCGGGCATAATTTATCTGAAATTGCATAAAGATAGTGCGGTCACTTGATTTCCCTATGCCGGATTCTGTGATGTATTGATCTCCTGTATCCAGAAGTTTTAAATCAAAAGTAGTGGGATCTGCCGGGTCGTAGGAGTTGTCCGCCACTCCATAATAAAAGGGTTTTATGTCTCTGTGGTAAGAAGAACTAGACCAGTTTTTAAAGTTAATCAATGCATTTACACTTAACCCTTTCGTTATGAACTTTAAGTCTTGCATAATTTTCAACGAGGTATTCAGCGTATTTTCGTCAGTCTGCTTGAATGTGGTGGCCATGTAAGCATAAGGGTTGACTCTCAAGTCATTACCTGTCAAAATGGCATTACCGTACTTTACATGCGGGTCTCCCTCCTGATAGGGGAATACAGCCGGGAAGTTGATAGGATTACTAATTAAGGTCATCTTGAATAGTTCGTCCAAAGAGTTGTAAGGTCCCCGCTTATTACGGATTTGTGCGTTCATATTCAGATCGATTTTCGTTGTAGGAGTTACCTTCACCGAAATATTGTTCTGAAAGTTGTAAGCCATGTTATTAATGTTATTATTCCATGAATAATATTTCGGCGAATCCAGTAATCCGGTATCATGGTTTACATTCAAACTCATGTAGTATGTTACTTTCGGTCCACCACCGGAAATGTTAATATTGGCACGTTGGTTCATTGCATAGTCCTTGAATATTTGGTCAGCCCAGTCTACGTCCGGATAGATATACGGATTGATACCGGTACGTGTCGCATCGATTCGGTCCTGGCTGTATCTTCCTTGTGTCAGACTCGGATCGCGAGTCATCTGGGCTTCATTATACAATTCCATCCAAGTAGCACCGTCCACGAAATCAGGGAAATTGATCGGCTGGTTGAATGAATTTTCCAGGGTGATGTTAATGCGGGTTTTTGAATTCTCCTGTCCTCTCTTCGTCGTAATAAGCATTACACCGTTCGCACCACGGGCACCATAGATAGCCGTAGCTGAAGCATCCTTCAGAATAGAGAAACTTTCGATTGTTTCCGCCGGGATATTGTTTAAATCGCCGGAAGAAATTTCTACATCGTCCAACATGATAAGTGGGGTCGTACGTCCTCCGAAAGTAGAGATGCCGCGGATATAAAAATCGGAGGCTGAACCGGGTTCTCCGCTTCTTGTATTTACGATGACACCAGCCAGCCGGCCTGCCATTGAACTAGTCAAAGATGAACTTGGCGACTTCAGTTCCAATCCTTTTACGGTAGAAATAGCTCCGGTAATACTTACTTTTTTCTGAGTACCGGAACCGACTATCACCACTTCATCCAGTACCTCATTATCTGAACTAAGTTTTATATTGATAATACCTAAGTCTTCTACCGGGACTTCTCGTGTCTTATAACCTATATAAGAAACGACCAGAAGATCTCTGGAACTGTTTACCTGAATAGAAAAGTTACCATTTAAATCGGTAATTACCCCAGTCTTTGAACCTTTTAACGTAATATTAGCTCCAATAATAGGAGAACCATCCGATATGTCTGTAACCGTTCCGGTTACTGTTCTCTTTTTCTGTTGCTGAACAGACTTCACTTCACTGTTTCCTGATTCCGCCATTATTGGAAAGAAAGGAATGCCCGAAGTGGTAAAAGCAAAAAGTACTGCGAAAGCAATTTTTCTAGAATGATACTTCATTGATTTCTTTTTTTAATTAGACATAAGTTAACTGCGTTTCTTGTTTTGAATGGCCAAATATCTGTATTAGTGCATTATTTTAATGTTCTTTACGTGCAAAAAGCTTTGTTATTTGTGCAAAAGACAAAAACAAAGCAAAAAAGAATAAAATCTAAGAGGTTGAGAGTGGTTATTCGGATTATTATGAGTAAAAAAAGTAAGGATATGTGTTAATACACAAAACCACCGGATGTGAAATTGTCCGGTGGTTTGAGAAAGAAAGAATAACTTGTTATTTAGATACGATTTTTTGTAGAAGCGTTTTTGTTTTTATATTCTGAAGGAGACATTCCGTATTTTGTTTTGAATACTTTAGAGAAATGCGATGTGTTTACCATACCTACATCCATCACAACCTCATTTATTGTATAGGAAGGATCCAGTAAAAGTTCGGCCGCCATTGTCAATCGTACATTACGTATATAGTCTGCAAGTGGCTGATGATTATATTCTCTCATTTTGTTATACAGACTACTACGGCTGATGAATAACCTCTCACATATAAAATCGACAGATAAATCGGCATTATTTATATTATCTTTGATTAATTGATGTAATTCCTGCTCCCACAAATCCTTGTGACGTTTTTCGTTTGAATCTATATTTCCTGCAGTTTCCTTTGTTATTTTTAGTTCTTCTTTGAGATAGCGTTCTTTTTGTTTTAGTAACCGTTTCAGGTTTACTGTCAGTAGCTTGATAGAAAACGGTTTCGGAATATATAGGTCAGCTCCGGATTCATATCCCTCAATTTGATGCTCCACATTGCCTTTGGCTGTTAATAGTATAATAGGAATATAAGCGATAGATAAATCATTTCTTATGTGTTTGCACATTTCTATTCCATCCATTTCAGGCATCATAACGTCACTTATAATAATATCAGGAAAGAGGCTTTTGCATTTTTCCAAGCCTTCTTTACCATTGTTGGCTATGTGGATCTGATAATATGGACGCAAACGTTCTTCGAGTGCGTTCTGCATTTCTATATTATCTTCGACTATAAGCAATAACGGCAGACTGGAATTGGAACTATGCTCTCGAATGGAAGTCGGCTGGTTGTCATCCATAGGAATATATTCCAGATATTGGTTGTCAATAAATTCTTTTGCGTCGAAAGAAGAAAGGTCTTGTTCGGATTCGGAGGAAATATTCAAGTTATCAATAGGTAAAGCCACAATAAATTCGGTACCTGTCATGCGCTCGCTACTTACGATGATAGCTCCTTTGTGCAGTAATACCATTGTTTTTGCAATGGCAAGCCCTATTCCTGTACCTAAATGGGCCTGTGTCTTATTACTGACTTGGAAGAAACGTTCATAAATGTGGCGGATAGATTCGGGTGATATACCTACGCCTGTATCCCGGACAATCAAGACACATACCGGCTCATCGGTTTGTATTTCCCCTTCCTGATATCTGGTTTGGTATAGTGGTTCAATATCCTTGAATGCGGCTTTTTTCAGTATGATACTGATACTCCCTTTTTGAGGTGTATATTTTATAGCGTTTGAAAGAAGATTAATGATGAGTTTTCCTATTTTATCCCAGTCAAAATCCATTTTGAGATTATCTTCTTCACTTATGTATTGTATCTCTATCTCTTTCTTTTCAGCCCACGGCTTGATTTCTGAGAAAAGCTGGGCAACCAATGCTGCTATATTCTGATGTGTAAGTAATAGCTTGTTGATACCTAAGTCTGCTTTTCGGATATCAATGAGTTCTGCAATAAGTGCGAGCATTTTCTTTGAATTATTCCAAATGGCCGAGACACTTTGGGATATACCGGTTTCCATCAACTTCTCAGCAGATAACATGATGAGAGTCAATGGAGTCTTTAGCTCGTGAGATACGTTCATGAAGAAACGCATTTTAGATTGATATCTTTCTTCGTCATTAATACGTTCGAGTTCTTTGATATGATTCTCCCGTTTCAGCTTTTGTTCTTTATGATATTGATAGACAATAATGGTAGAAATGGACAGGAAGATAAGAACATACAGTAACTTGGCCCAACCGGTCAGCCACCAGGGCGGTGATATAGAGAAACTGATTTCTCGTCCCGGAGTTATCCACGTGAATCCGCGGTCTGTTGAAACTTGCAGTTCAAATTTATAATTGCCGTATGGGAGGTTTGAGTAGTAAGCCTTATTTATGGAATGTGGGATCATTTGCCATTCCTTTTCGTAATTAGTCATGCGATAGCGGTATACAATTTGGTCAGCTAGGGTATGTCCTAAAGCGGCAAATGAGATAATAAAGTTATTTTGTTTATAGGTCAGATTTATGTGAGGAGTCAGATTGAATATTTCGGGTAAAGTAGTTTTTCCATCGTACTTGGCTTGGGCGATGATTTGTTCATTGTTTATATATAAATCTCTAAATATAAGGCTGATAGTGTCTGTGGAAGAATGCAACGGCTCAAGATTGTCTGGTTGAAAATAACAAAGCCCGTTAGTGCCTCCCATGTAGATGGTACCATCGCTGGCTTTGCATCCTGCGCCTATTTTAAACGAGTTATTTTGTAAGTCATCATCAGAGCTGTATACATAGATACGGTTTGTCTTGGCTTGTATGCAAGTAATACCTTTTCCTCCAATCCAGATATTTTGTTTTTTGTCGATATATATAATCTCGCTATCATTGCTTGTCAAACCATCATTATTGGTATAGCAAGTGGCAGAGTAGTCATTGTTCTGTGGCGAATGAATAGTTAGTTTATTGACTCCCCCTCCGATTGTTCCTATCCAATAAACGGAATCATTCTGCTGGTCAATACAAGCTATATAGTTGGATGACATTGAACGGGAAATATTTTCGTTAGCCTGGTAAAGAGAAATCTTCCGGATTGCCCCATTGTCATCCAACCATATTTTATTTAATCCGTTAGTGGTACATAATAGTAACGCTTGGTCCTCCATATATAAGTCCGTGACTAAGTTAGAGATGATAGAATACTGACTATGGGATTCTAGATAGTAGGTCACGGAAGGGTTTGATTCCGGGTTGCTAATACAATAAGCTCCTGCTCCCCAGGAACTGGCCCATATTCTCCCCCATTTATCTTCTTTAATTCTGGAGATACTGATTGAATGAGGCAGTACTTTGGATTGCTTTCCAATAAGCCAATAGCTTTTCCCGGTTTTAATTTCATATACGATAAGGCCTTCGACCAAACCAATGTAAAGTCTCTGTTGATCATTACTTAATGATATTGTTTGTAGTCCGTCGGCGGCTCCTCTTGTGATTGGCAAGGATATAGGTCCCAGTTTCTTATCCGTAAAATTATAATAAAACACGCTTCCTCCTGCAATAATCATCCATAAAGTTTTGTTGTCTTGTGCTGTGACAGATGATATTTCATTCTTTGCGAATCCGATTTCCTGAAACTTCTCGTTGGGCAGATATTGGAAAGGGGCAGAAGTCAAAGAGCGATAGTATAACCCTCTGTCTATTGTAGATATCCATAGATTATTGAATTTATCTATGAATAACGAGGAAATTCTGGTTCGTGAGAAGTTTATATTCCGGTTATTCTCTAAATATTGGTTGATAGTTCTGTGTTCTGTAAAGGGTTGTCGGACTTCGAATATACCGCCAAAATAACCGCACCATAGAGTCCCGTCCTTTCCGACGCAAAAAGTTGCGATTGTGTTGTTGGGGATATTAGGGTTTGTTTGGTGAAAATCGATATAAGAAAGATCTGAGGTATTGAGGTCATTATCTGAAAAGGGAAGTCGGAAACAACCTTGTGATGAACGAAGATATAAATATCCTTCGGAAGCATATAATGAACTGATTTCTGTCTTTTGCCTCAACAAATCTTCCAGTTGATAGCGTCTTTTTATGTGCACTTTCTGATTTATTATGGCTAGTTGAATAAGAGCTTTATCCGTAGTTATCCATGCCTTTCCTTCGTATATGACAGGTTTCTGTTGAGTCCAGTAAGTCGATAGGTTACTATTATTATCCCACTCTAATAAATATAATGTATTAGTCGCCTCTTCGATTTTGGCTACATAAAGCTGGTTTTCGACACGTATCCATAGATGATGATTGGCATTATCTATAGATAGCCGTAAAATACGTTGGTTGAAAATAGTCGGATCACCTCCTGCAATAGTATAAGGAACATAAAGGTGGGTGTTTAAATCCAAACAGGTTAATCCGCTGTCCGAACCTACCCATAAACGATTCTTGCTACATTCTAATGCAGTGATACGGTTGTGAGACTCATATATTTTCTGATTAGACGGATAATAGTCAATCGTTTGAAGTTGGTAACCGTCAAAATTCTGTAATCCGGAGTTGGTTCCTATCCAAATGAGACCTGTGCTGTCTTGCGCTACACAATTTGCATCAGTATGTGCGAGTCCATTTTGGATGCCGATATTTTTGAAACTCTCATTTGCGCTAATAGATATAGGGCATAATATGCTCATATAGACAATAGAAATGAGAGATATAATCAGGTATTTTAGTAGCAGGGTGTTTTTCATAACTTGTTGTCTCTCGATTGTTGAGTTCAATATACATTTTGCAAAAATAGGAAAGATTTATAGATTAATATTGGAATTCGGGAGAAAATGAGATAATTTTATTTTCTTGTTTTACTCATTGCTGGAATGTATTTGTGTTGGTTAAGTATTAGTAGAATATAGGTCAAAAATGAATCTATGGACAAATAGAACAGTGTTTTGCACAGTTAGCACATTTATATTCTAAAAGAATATCTAGTTTTGCATCGGTAAACTTTAAATAATGTGACTTATGAGAAATCTCTTTTTTGAAGAAAGATTGGATAAAAGCTTCTTTGCTGAGAGAGCTTATCTTTTGTTAAAGGGAATTGCAGGAGTTCCTTATGATACTTTATCTTTGCCGGTAGATGCTTACGGAATAGCTGCCGTTTATATGCAGGCGGGTGATAAACTGGATATCAATCGAAACTAATTATATAAATTTTTAATATGACTGTTATGGTAAAATACATTTCATGCTTATTGTTTGTAATGTTTGGCGCATTGTACAATGTCAATGCTCAGGATTATCTGATCTCTACTCCAAACACATCTTTGTTATTAACGGCAAAACCGGGGGAAGCCGCCCGTATCCATTATTATGGTACTCGTATAGAAGAGAACCGGATACAGCAGATTTTTGATTCGAATCTGGCTTTTCATTCGGAGTCGTATCCTGCATTCGGGATTTATTCGTATAATGATAAAGCTATGCAGGTGACTCACGGAGATGGAAATATGTCATTAGACCTGGCGGTAGAATCTGTAAAACAGTATACGGTGGCTGAGGCTGAGATTACTGAAATCTTGTTGAAAGACAAAGTCTATCCTTTCTTTGTTAAGCAGTGTTATAAGGCTTATAAGAACAGTGATGTGATTGGTACTTGGGTTGAGGTGACCAATCAGGAGAAAAAGCCTGTAACCATGTATAAGTTTGCTTCTGCCTTTATTCCGGTACGTAGAGGCGACAACTGGCTAACGCATTTTCATGGAACTTGGGGAGCGGAAAATATGCTTCAGGAAGAGAGGCTGACAGACGGACAAAAGATTATTAAGAATGAAGACGGAGTTCGGAACACGACGAATGAGAATCCTTCTTTTATGTTGACTTTGGACGGAAAACCACAGGAGGAAACCGGACACGTTTTTGGTGCAAGCCTGGCTTGGAGCGGCAATTATACTTTGAAACTGGATGTTGATAATAACCGGATTATCAAGATCTATGCTGGTATTAATGAGGATGCCTCTTATTATACTCTGGATCCGAAAAAGACTTTTGTAACACCGGAGTTTGCCATGACTTACAGTACAACGGGCAAAGGCGGGGTGAGCCGTAATTTCCACCGGTGGGCACGAATGTATAAGCTTAGTCATGCAGACTCTGATCGGGATATTTTATTAAATAGCTGGGAAGGTGTTTATTTTAAAGTAGACCAGGAAGTTATGGCCCAGATGATGAAGGATATGTCTCAATTGGGAGGAGAATTATTTGTGATGGACGACGGCTGGTTCGGTGATAAATATCCTCGTGACGGTGGAAGTACAAGTCTAGGTGACTGGGTGGTATGCAAGAAGAAACTGCCGCAGGGCATAGAAGGATTGATTGCTTCAGCTAAGAAATGCGGAATTAAGTTCGGTCTTTGGATTGAACCGGAAATGGTCAATAGTAAGAGTGAATTGTATGAGAAACATCCGGATTGGATTATTTGTCAGGACAATCGTACGCCTACTACCGGCAGAGGGGGGACACAGATGATTCTCGACCTTTCAAATCCCAAGGTGCAGGACTTCGTTTTTGGAGTGGTAGATAATCTGATGACTAATTATCCGGAGATTGCTTATATCAAGTGGGACGCCAATGCCAGTATCATGAACTATGGCTCTTATTACTTGCCGAAAGACAGACAATCACATCTTTATATAGAATATCATAAAGGTTTGAATAATGTGTTGGAACGTATCCGTACTAAATATCCCCACTTATTGATGCAGGCTTGTGCAAGCGGTGGCTCTCGTGTGAATTATGGACTATTACCTTACTTTGGTGAGTTCTGGACAAGTGACAACACAGATGCTTATCAGCGTATCTATATGCAATGGGGCGTATCAAATTTCTATCCGGCGATAGCTATGGCATCACATGTGAGTGCGGATAAGAATCATCAGACAGGTCGCCGTACCCCGTTGAAGTTCCGTTTTGACGTAGCCATGTCAGGACGTTTGGGTATGGAGATGCAGCCTAAGGATATGACAGATGGAGATAAGGAATTTGCAAAAAGAGCAATCAAGGCATACAAGGAGATTCGCCCGATTGTGCAGCATGGAGATTTGTACCGTTTGGTGTCTCCTTATGATAAAGTGGGTTTTGCCTCTTTGATGTATGCTACTCCGGAAAAGGACAAAGCGGTTTTCTTCGCTTACCGTATGGAATATTTGTTGAACCAGGTTACTCCTCGTGTACGTATGACGGGACTTGACCCGGACAAGCAATATAAATTGATTGATATGACACCGTTGAAAGAAAACAAGAAGAATTTCTTGGATGGAAAAGTTTTGAGTGGCAAACTACTGTTGGAAGAAGGTGTGGAAGTGCCTTTCTCCGGCGAATATTCCAGTGTTGTGATGCAATTAATTGAAGTGAAATAGAGGACAGGTTATGGGAATAAAAAGTATGATACGGTTTTGTTATGTAACTCTGGCAGTAATTCTGATTAGTACAAATGCTTCTGCTATGATATCAGGAGAAGAAGATTATCAGCGTGCAGATACTCTTCATCGATTAGCTGATAAAGTGTATTCTTTGGGAGTGGTTCCGGAGTGGATCGGTGATTCACATTATTTCTGGTATAAAAACCGGGAACGGACAGGTTCTGTTTTTTATCTGGTGAATGCGGAAAACGGAGAGAAGCAGCGTGCAGGCACGCTTGAAGAACTGAAGAAACTGTTGCCGGAAATATGGAAAGTTACTGATAAGAAGGAGAAAAAGAAGCCTGTAGCCAAAGATGGTAAGGTCATGTCTCCGGACGGAAAATGGCTAGCCTATATACGGGACAATAATGTATATATAGCTTCGTCTGATAAAAATCAGGGTGAAGAAGTTCCTTTAAGTATAGATGGTACGTTTGACTGTTTCTACGATGCCAATTTGATATGGTCGCCTGATTCGAAGAAAATAGCAACATTGAAGACGCGGCAGGCTAATTGCCGGCGTATTCCTTTGTTGGAGTCTGCCCCCAAAACACAGCTACAGCCCCTCTTGCATTGGCGGAATTATGCAAAACCGGGGGATGTATTGCCGGTGTCGGTTCCCGTCCTGTTTGATGTGGAACATCGTAAGCAAATACCTCTGGACACCCGAGGCTATGAGAACCAGTTCAGTTTGTCTCTAACCGGTTGGAGAGAAGACAGCCGTGGCTTTACCTTTGAATTTAACCGGCGTGGGCACCAGCAGTATATTGTGGGAGAAGTCAATGCGCAGAATGGGATGATCCGCCATTTAGTGGATGAGAAGTCGGATACATTTATTTCTTATATCAACAACTATCGCTATGACCTGAATGACGGAATGGAGATACTTTGGATGTCCGAACGGGATGGGTGGCGCCATTTATATCGCATAGATGGAAAGACCGGAGAGGTCAAGAATCAAATCACACGTGGAGAATGGGTAGTGCGCAAGGTTATTTTTGTGGATGCCGGTCAGCAGAGGATATACTTTATGGCTTCGGGGCTTAATAAGAAAGAAGATCCTTATAACCAGCATTATTGTTGTGTGAACTTTGACGGAACCGGTTTTCAGGATTTGACTCCGGAGAATGCCAATCATAAGGTTATTCTTTCAAAGGATAGAAGTTATTTCGTTGATGTTTACTCCCGTCCGGATCTGCCGCCTGTCAGTGTTTTACGTAAGATGGGAGAGAAAAAAGTTATAGCCACATTAGAAAAGTGTGACATATCAGACTTGAAGGCGCAAGGGTGGCAAATGCCTGAGGTCTTTTGTGCAAAAGGCAGGGATGGAAAAACGGATATTTGGGGAACGATTTATCGGCCATTCAATTTTGACCCGTCCAAATCATATCCTGTTGTTGAGAATATCTATGCCGGCCCTCATGATTCGCATGTGTCAAAAGACTTTAATCCTATTGAGTGGAGTAGTTCTTCATTGGCTGAACTGGGCTATATCGTTGTGCGAATTGACGGAATGGGTACTAACAACCGCTCTAAGAAGTTTCACGATGTTTGCTGGAAGAATTTGAAGGATGCGGGATTCCCGGACCGGATTAAATGGATACAAGCTGCTGCGCGGAAATATAAATATATGGATACAAGCAGGGTCGGCATTTATGGTTGGTCAGCCGGCGGACAGAACGCGATGGCGGCACTGTTGTTCCACAATGATTTTTATAAAGCGGCGGTTTCTTTCTGCGGTTGCCATGATAATCGAATGGATAAGGTCTGGTGGAATGAACTGTGGATGGGGTATCCGGTGGATGAATCGTATAGCCGTTCATCGAACGTGGATAATGCTCATTTATTGAAAGGTGATTTATTATTGATAAATGGAGAACTGGATGATAATGTAGATCCGGCTTCTACGTTGCAGGTAGTAGATGCCTTGATAAAAGCGGATAAGATGTTTGAACAGCTTTACTTGCCGGGTAAGGGACACAGCCTGGGAGGTAGTTATGAACTTCATCGTCTATATGAGTTCTTTAATAGGAAATTGCTTCAGAGAAAATAAGCCTAATGCTATCTGTATATAAATAAATCCCCTGCCGGTATGCCGGCAGGGGATTCTGTCATTAATCAAATTGTCCCTCGACTCTTAAAACTTAGCAATAAATTTAGTCTTTCAGTTTTGCGATGATGAAGTCGCGGTTCAAGCGGGCGATGTTGCTGATAGAGATGTTCTTCGGACATTCCGCCTCGCAAGCGCGAGTATTGGTACAGTTACCGAATCCCAGTTCGTCCATTTTAGACAACATGGCTTTTGCGCGGCGCAAAGCTTCCGGTTTACCTTGCGGAAGCAAGTTCAACTGGCTGACCTTTGCAGAAACGAACAACATAGCAGAACCATTCTTACATGCAGCTACACAAGCACCGCAACCGATACAAGAAGCAGCATCCATAGCTTCGTCAGCGATCGGTTTCGCGATCAGGATAGCGTTAGCATCCTGCGGAGCACCTGTGCGTACGCTTACATAACCACCAGCTTGCATAATCTTGTCGTATGCAGTACGGTCTACCATCAAGTCTTTGATGACAGGGAAACCAGCCGAACGCCAAGGTTCAACAGTGATGGTATCACCGTCGTTGAAACGACGCATATAGATTTGGCAAGTAGTAGCACCTGTTGCAGGACCGTGCGGGTGTCCGTTGATGTAAAGAGAACACATACCGCAGATACCTTCGCGGCAGTCATGATCGAATACTACCGGTTCTTTTCTTTCGCTGATGAGCTGTTCGTTCAGAATAT
>ERZ827528.67-NODE-67-length-138492-cov-39.288189_pt1 | contig 138492 bp, 95 predicted proteins | sample MGYA00519768_ERZ827528 | MGnify/ENA primary metagenome ERZ827528 (study PRJEB31778, sample SAMEA3449343) | human gut metagenome | biome: human gut; feature: human-associated habitat; material: faeces | place: United Kingdom | collected 2010/2012 ...
TTAAACCACATGTTCCTCCGCTTGTGCGGGCCCCCGTCAATTCCTTTGAGTTTCATTCTTGCGAACGTACTCCCCAGGTGGATAACTTATCGCTTTCGCTTGGTCACCGACTGTATATCGCCGACAACGAGTTATCATCGTTTACTGCGTGGACTACCAGGGTATCTAATCCTGTTTGCTCCCCACGCTTTCGTGCCTCAGCGTCCGATATAGATTTGTAAGCTGCCTTCGCAATCGGTGTTCTGTGTGATCTCTATGCATTTCACCGCTACACCACACATTCCGCCTACAGCATCTACTCGCTAGCAAACCAGTATCAGAGGCAGTGCCAAGGTTGAGCCTCGGAATTTCACCTCTAACTTAATCTGCCGCCTACGCACCCTTTAAACCCAATAAATCCGGATAACGCTTGGATCCTCCGTATTACCGCGGCTGCTGGCACGGAGTTAGCCGATCCTTATTCGTACTATACTTTCAATACGGTACACGTACCGCAAATTACCCTAGTACAAAAGCAGTTTACAACTCATAGAGCCGTCTTCCTGCACGCGGCATGGCTGGTTCAGACTTGCGTCCATTGACCAATATTCCTCACTGCTGCCTCCCGTAGGAGTCTGGTCCGTGTCTCAGTACCAGTGTGGGGGGTTAACCTCTCAGTCCCCCTATGTATCGTCGCCTTGGTGAGCCGTTACCTCACCAACTAGCTAATACAACGCATGCCCATCTGACACCACCAAAGCTTTCAACCAACATAGATGCCTATATCGGTATTATGGGGTATTAGACCAAATTTCTTCGGATTATCCCCCTGTGTCAGGCAGGTTGCATACGCGTTACGCACCCGTCCGCCGGTCGCCACCATAAAGAGTAAACTCTTTAACGTGCTGCCCCTCGACTTGCATGTGTTAGGCCTGCCGCTAGCGTTCATCCTGAGCCAGGATCAAACTCTCCATTGTAATGAATTGTTATAAATCTTGGCTATATCTCAAAGGTATTTTTGATATCCGGTCATTGCTGACCTGGATAAACTTTAGCTGCTCAAATATCTTCAAAGAACTTGTTTCTTTATTGCTTTCTCCGCAATTTGCGTTTCTTATCGAAACGGGTTGCAAAGGTAAAGGCTTTTTTCAAATTTCCAAAGCGGCGAACCACTTTTTTTTCGAATATGCTTTAAAGAACGTCTGCCGAAGCCGGATTATTGCGTACTAAACGCACATCATTCTTTTTGTCGCCATAACGCACTGACATTCCGTCATTTTGTCACGTCTAACATATCCTGTTTTTGTAAAGAACCTCGTTGTTGTCTTCCGTTTGATTTCCGGAAGCGGGTGCAAAGATAAGCGCAAACGTTTCAAACTTCCAAATCAATCCGAAACTTTTTTTTAGTTTTTTTTCTTCATTTTCATATATAATTGATTATCAAACCACTATTAACACTAAAAAAGACGCTTCCACGCCATCCTCTACGCGGCTCGTTCTCCAACCGTTCTCCCACCTCTTCCGCTTTCCAAATCATACCTTTAATATATATGCCATTTTATAATCCGGACAACCGGCTTGGCGCCATTTTTGGAGATAGAAAATTTCCATTAAAAAGCGGAAACAATGTCATTAAATCGGCCAAAAGAGAGGGAAGAATCTCAAAATATTCCCTACCTTTAACCGTTATCGGAGAGAATTCCGGGAGCGACACCACATCCCCGGAAGCAAAAAAATAACTATGGAAAATCAGAACAACGAAACCCTGATACGGCCCGACCGCCTTTTCGAGGTGAGCTGGGAGGTATGCAACAAGGTGGGCGGGATACATACGGTAGTGGCCACCAAGGCACAGACGATGGTAGAAGCACTCGGGAACCGCTACATAACCATTGGTCCGGATATCCACCGCGAGAACGACAATACGGAATTCGAAGAGGATACCGGCCTACTTGCCGAATGGAAGCAGATGGTTTACAGCGAAGGCATACGTATCAGGATAGGACGATGGAACGTCAATGGGCGCCCCATCACCATATTGGTGGATTTCAGCTCGTTCTTCAACAAAAAGGACGACATTCTGAAAGCTCTCTGGGAGAGTTACAAGGTCGATTCGATAAGCGGCCAGTGGGATTATATCGAACCCGTGCTGTTCGGCTATGCCGCAGGCAAGGTCATCGAGAGTTACTGCAACATGTTCTGTACCCCCAACGAAATGCCGGTAGCGCATTTCCATGAATGGATGACCTCCAGCGGCGGTCTCTACCTGCGGCAGCACGCTCCTTACACCGCCACGGTCTTCTCGACGCACGCCACGGTCGTAGGGAGAAGCATTGCCGGCAACGGCATCCCACTGTACAGACAACTGCCCGACCTGAATGCGGACGACCTCGCCCGTCAGTTCAACATAGTTGCCAAACACTCGCTCGAGAAAATTGCCGCTGCCAACCACGACTGCTTCTGTACGGTCAGCGACATCACGGCCCGCGAATGCCGGTACCTGCTCGGCAGGGAACCGGACGAGGTCACTCCCAACGGTTTCGAAGACGATTTCGTCTGGCAGGGCGCCATGTTCGACCGCAAGCGGGCCGAAGCGCGCAGGCTCTTGATTTCGGTAGCCGAAGCCTGCCTCGGTCATACATTCGACCGCGAACCGCTGATTGTGGGAACGAGCGGTCGTTACGAATTCCACAACAAAGGCATAGACGTATTTCTGGAATCGCTGAAACGGCTTGCGTCCGAACGGCAGGAGCGGGAAATACTCGCCTACATCATGGTTCCGGCCGGCAACAACGGCCCGCGCAAGGAGCTCGCCGCCCATCTTGCCGACCCGTCGGTACCGGTCGGAACGGCTTCCCTGCCCTATGTGACGCATCATCTGACATCCCCCGAATGGGACCCCATCGTACGCTCCGTCGAAGGCAGCAGCCTCACGGAGGCAGAGAGTCGCGTAAAACTCATCTTCGTACCGTCGTATCTCGACGGACAGGACGGTATCTTCAATGTGGATTACTACGAACTGCTGGTGGGGATGGACGCAACGGTTTTCGCATCCTACTACGAACCGTGGGGTTACACGCCGCTGGAGAGCGTCGCCTTCTCGGTACCCACCATCACGACTTCGCTGGCGGGTTTCGGACTCTGGGTGGCCGACCACCTGCCGCAGACGCAGGGGGTAACGGTCATCCGACGCACCGACGACAACGATGCCGAAGTCATCGACGAAATCGCCCGCGCCATCGAGGGATACGCCGCCATGGATGCGGAGCGATACGAGGCCGCGAGGCACTCGGCCTGCGAAACGGCACAGACGGCCCTGTGGCAAAATCTCGTAGCCTACTACTGGCAGGCATACGACAAAGCCCTCCGTGCGGCCGGAGGGCGCAGCAAGCGTACCGTTTACGACGGCGGCGCCCACACCGAACAGGTCAATTTCGTCAAGCAGCAACTCGTAAGCAACCGCCCGACCTGGACGCGGCTCATCGTGGAGGTCTCCCTGCCCGAAAGGCTCCGTCCGCTTGAGATACTCTCCAAAAACCTGTGGTGGTCGTGGGCCTCCGGCGCACGGGAGATGTTCGAATATATCGACGCGCCGCTGTGGGAGAAGTGTAACCGCAATCCGATTGCCTTTCTCGACCAGCTCAACGTCCGGAGACTGCAGGAACTCGAACGGGACGACGCTTTTCTCGCCAGAATGGATGCAGTCTATGCCGACTTCCAGCGCTACATGTCCGGGAAAGAGCGGCGTCAGTCGCCGCGCATCGCCTACTTCAGCATGGAATACGGTCTGCACAGCTCCCTGAAAATCTATTCGGGAGGCCTCGGCATCCTGGCGGGTGACTACCTGAAGGAGGCGAGCGACAAAAACGTCCCCATGGTAGGTGTCGGTTTGCTCTACCGTTACGGTTACTTCACCCAACGGCTCTCGGCCAACGGAGCCCAGGAGGCGGGTTATGAAGCGCAGGATTTCAACAAGCTCCCCATCACACCCGTGCGCGACGACATGGGCAACTGGTGCTCTGTCCGCATCTCGTTTCCCGGCCGCTACGTCACGGCCCGCATCTGGAAATGCGACGTAGGCCGCACGGAACTCTACCTGCTCGATACCGACCACGACCTGAACCTCGTCGAAGACCGCTCCATCACCCACTACCTCTACGGCGGCGACCTCGAGAACCGCTTCCGGCAGGAAATCCTGCTCGGCGTAGGCGGCATCCGTGCACTGGACAAGCTTGGCATACAGTCCGACATCTTCCACTGCAACGAAGGACATGCGGCCTTTATCGGCATCGAACGCATCAACAGGCTGACAGAGCGCCACAAACTGTCGTTCAGCGAAGCACTGGAGGTCGTGCGCTCCTCGTCGCTCTTCACCACCCACACCCCCGTACCGGCCGGACACGACGCCTTTCCGGAATCCATGCTGCGGCAGTACATGTCACACTACCCCGACCGGCTGGGCATCACCTGGGAACAGTTCATCAACCTGGGCAAAACGAAGCCGAACGATGCGTCGGAGAAGTTCTCGATGAGCGTTCTGGCAAGCAACATGTCGCAGGAAATCAACGGAGTGAGCTGGCTGCACGGTCAGGTAAGCAAGGAGATTCTGGGCGGTATATGGCCTGGCTATTTCCACGACGAACTCCACATAGGCTACGTTACCAACGGCGTTCATTTTCCGACCTGGACGGCCTCCAGCATGCGCAGGATGTACGCGGAATATTTCCCGGAGGGCTTCTCCGGCGAACAATACGACATCGAGGCCTGGCAGAAAGTCAGGGAGATTCCGGACGAACGGTTCTGGCAAACGCGCATGGAACAGAAAGCCAAACTGATAAAGAATATCCGCCACTATTACCTCGCACCGGAACAGAGCAACATGACCTCTCCACAGGGGATGGTGAAAATTATCGAATCGTTCGACCGGGATGCCCTGACGATAGGGTTCGCCCGCCGTTTCGCCACCTACAAGCGGGCCAACCTGCTCTTCACCGACCTTGCGCGGCTCTCCGCCATCGTAAACAACCCGGAACGCCCGGTACGGTTCGTCTTCGCCGGCAAGGCACACCCCAACGACATTCCGGGACAGGAGCTCATCAAACGCATCATCGAGGTATCGGCCATGCCGGAGTTCACAGGAAAAATCATGTTCCTCGCCAATTACGACATGGACATCGCCCGGCGCATGGTGCAGGGGGTGGACGTATGGCTCAACACTCCCACCCGGCCGCAGGAGGCTTCCGGTACGAGCGGCATGAAGGCCGCCATGAACGGAGTGATGCAGTTCAGCGTGCTGGACGGCTGGTGGGTCGAGGGCTACCGCAAGGGGGCCGGCTGGGCACTTCCGATGAAACGGACCTACGAAGACCCGCGCTACCAGGACGAACTCGATGCGGCGCTTCTCTACCGGACCATCGAGGAGGAAATCGTTCCGCTCTATTACGACAGGGGGGAAGACGGCATTCCCCACGGCTGGGTAGCCGCCATGAAGAGCTGCGTGGCCGACATCGCAGCCAACTTCACCACCAACCGGATGCTCACCGATTACCAGGAACGCTACTACAGTAAACTGTGGGCACGTACCCTGGAGATGCGCAAGGACGACTACGACATGGCCCGCCGGATAGCCGCCTGGAAACGACGCGTCAGCGCGGCGTGGGACAAAGTCCGGATAGTCAGCGTACAACAGTTCGACGTGGGCCGCGAGGCCATCATGGTCAACACGCCCTACCGTATCGAAGCCGTCGTGGACGTAGACGGTCTCGATGCACAGGACATCGGCGTGGAGCTCATCATCGCCGACCAGATAGAACCGGATTCACAGGTGCGAATACTGGACCGGATGGACCTCAACGTCACCGAAACGGATGGAAGCCTTGTCCGGTATGCGGTCAATTCCATACCGACCTTCCCCGGCTCGTTCGACGTCGCCATCCGGGTCTATCCGAAAAACGACCTGCTGCCCCACCGCATGGATTTCGCGCTGGTGAAATGGGCGTAACACGGCCGGGAGAGAGGGAAACGGCACAGGTCCGTCGATACGATACGGAACCGTCCTTTCCGAAACGTTCAGGGGGAAACATTCCCTGCAGCAGGCCGACCCGCCGCGAACGGACAAAGAACAGAACAGTAAAATACAAAGCCTTATGTCAGTCCTCGAATTCGACAAGAATCAACTGGGAAACCTCGAATACGCCCTGCGCCGCGAGATGCTCTCGACCAACCGTGCCGGCGGCTATATGAGCACCACCATCGTGTGCTGCAACACGAGGAAATACCACGGCCTCTTCGTAGGCCCGGTGAGGGAGGGCGACGAGCACGACTACGTGATGCTCTCGTCGCTGGACGAAACCGTCGTACAGCACGACCACTCCTTCAACCTCGCCCTGCACCGTTTTCCGGAGACCTACGAGCCGAAAGGGCACAAATATCTCGTCGATTTCACCTATACGCCGCTGCCGGCGCTGACCTACCGTGTAGGGGGCGTTTTGCTGCGTAAGGAGATTCTCTGGATACATGCCCACGCACAGTTGCTCATCCGCTACACGCTGCTCGAAGCCCGCTCGCAGACCATACTGCGCCTGAGGCCGTTCCTCGCCTTCCGCGACAAACACACCCTGAGCAAGGCCAACTTTTATGCCGACGGCCGCTCCTTCCCCGTCACCGGAGGCGTCCGCAACCGGCTCTACGAAGGCTTTCCGTGGCTCTACCTGCAAACCGACGCCGGGGCGGAGTTCATCCCGGCGCCCGACTGGTACTACAATTTCGAATACACCGAAGAGCGCGAGCGCGGCTACGACTACCTCGAGGACCTGCTCACCACGGGCTATTTCGAGACGGAAATCACGAAGGGAAAGCCCGTCGTATTCTCCTGCTCGCTCGAAGAGGTCTCCTCTCCGGCGATGCTCGACGAGATGTTCGAAGCCGAAGCGGCACGGCGGTCGCGCAAGGACGATTTCCTCTCCTGCCTCCGTCACTCGGCCCGGCAATTCATCGTCCGCAATGCCGGCGGTACCGACATCGTCGCAGGCTATCCGTGGTTCGGACGCTGGGGCCGCGACACCTTCATCGCCCTGCCGGGCGTCACGCTTTCGCAGGGAGACATTCGAAGCTGCACGGAGGTGCTCGACACACTCACCGGACAGTTGCAGGAGGGGCTTTTCCCGAACATGGGCACCGCCTACAATTCGGCGGACGCTCCGCTGTGGTTCTTCTGGGTACTCCAGCAGCTCGCCGCCCGAACCTCCGCCCGGGAGGTCTGGGAACGTTATGGTCACTACATGAAAGAGATACTCGCCGCCTACCGCAAAGGCATCGGCGAAGTCGTCCGTACCGACCGCAACGGACTCGTACGGGCTTCGCACCCGTCGTTGGCGATGACGTGGATGGACGCGGTAGTGGACGGCCGTCCGGTCACGGGCCGCGACGGCTACCAGGTGGAAATCAATGCACTCTGGTACAATGCCGTATGCTATACGCTGGAGCTGGCCGAACAGTTCGGCGACAGGCAATTCGTCGAAGCGTGGCACGATATACCCGCCCTCGTACGCGATTCGTTTCTCACGATGTTCTGGTACGACGACGGCGGATACCTGGCCGATTACGTCGCTGCCGACGGTACGCAGAACACCTTCATACGCCCCAACCAGGTACTCGCCTGTTCGCTCGCCTACAAGATGCCCGACGAAGCGATGCAGCTCTCCGTTCTGGACACCGTCCGGCAGCATCTGCTGACTTCGCGGGGTCTGCGCACGCTCTCACCCCGGAATCCGCTCTACAAGGGGCGCTACGAAGGCGACCAGCCCACGCGCGACGCGGCCTACCATCAGGGAACGGTATGGGTATGGCCGCTCGAACACTATGTCAAGGCGAGATTCGACCTGCGTGGAGCAGCGTTCGTACGGGAAGCGGAAGAGCTGCTCGCCGCCTTCGAGGAGGATATCAGCAGCTACGGCATAGGCTCGGTACCGGAGATATACGACGGCGACCCGCCCCATGCGCAGCGCGGTGCCATCTCTCAGGCTTGGAGCGTAGGGGCGCTGCTCCGCATCCGCGACATGATTGACTACTGGAAAGAGAGGGAATAGAAGGCTTCGGAAAGTGCGGGGCACGTTCCGAAAACGCAAAGGATACACCATGCAGAAACACATACGGCAGCAAAGAGACAAAAAGAGGAGGGAAACATGAGGGTACTGATGTTCGGATGGGAGTTTCCGCCCCACATCGCGGGCGGACTGGGTACGGCGAGCTACGGACTGACGCGCGGGCTCGCCCGGAACGGCGTGGAGGTCATCTTCGTCGTTCCGAAAGCCTACGGCGACGAAGACCAGCGGTTCGTCCGCATCGTGAATGCCAGCGACGTGGAAGCGCTCTACGAAAGCGGCGAATACGCCGGAGAGTTATGGAAACGGGTTTCGTTCATCCAGATAAACTCCAACCTCGTCCCCTACTCTTCGCCGGAGGAGTTCGCCTCGCTGGGTGAGGCCTACAGGAAGGCAGGCGAAAAGCGTACCTTCCCAGGAGAAGTCTGGCGCGAACGCTACAACTTTTCAGGGCGGTACGGCGCCAACCTGATGGAGGAGGTGGCCCGCTACGCCACGGTGGCCGCGCAGGTAGCCCGCGACCTGGCGGGCAAATTCGATGTCATCCACGCCCACGACTGGCTCACCTACTACGCCGGCATGGCGGCCAAAGCCGTGTCGGGCAAACCGCTCGTGGTACACATGCACGCCACGGAGTTCGACCGCAGCGGCGAACACATCAACCGCGCCGTCTACGACATCGAACGGGCGGGCATGGAGGCTGCCGACCGGGTGATAGCCGTAAGCAACCTGACACGCAACATCGTCATAACGAAGTACGGCATTCCGCCCGAAAAGGTGGTTACCGTCCACAATGCCGTCCGTTTTTCGGAGAACGACGAGGGCGAGGCGGTACGCGGCCTGGACGACAAAATCGTGACCTTTCTGGGACGCATCACCTACCAGAAGGGGCCGGATTACTTCGTCGAAGCGGCGGCGAAGGTGCTCCGACGGGTCCCGAACGTCCGTTTCGTCATGGCCGGAAGCGGCGACCTGATGCACCACGTAGTCAGGCGTGTGGCGACGCTCGGTATCTCCGACCGTTTCCACTTCACCGGATTCCTGAAGGGTGCCGAGGTGAACCGCATGTTCGCCATGAGCGACGTCTATGTCATGCCGTCGGTCTCGGAACCTTTCGGCATATCCCCGCTGGAGGCGATGAAATCCAACGTACCGGTCATCATCTCCAAACAGTCGGGCGTCGCGGAAGTGCTCGACTACGCGCTGAAGGTGGATTATTGGGACGTGGATGCCATGGCCGACGCCATCTACGCCCTTGTCACCTACCCCGCCCTGGCGCGCATGTTCTCCCGCAAGGGACACGAGGAGGTCACGGGCATCAAGTGGAGCAACGCTGCGGCAAAGGTAAAGGCGGTCTATGAACAGCTCGCCGGAACCGGCAGCCGATAGAGCGGACCGGCACCCGACGGTACCGCCTGCCTGACCCGCCGCAACCGGCGGAAAGGATACGAACCGAAACGATAAAAGTTGCCATATATGAAAACCATCTCATTATTTTTCCAGGTGCATCAACCCATGCGGCTGAAGACCTATCGGTTCTTCAACATGGGCATCGACCACAACTACCTCGACGACGCCCGCAACCGCACCCTCATGCAGCGCGCGGCGGCGGAGTGTTACCTGCCCATGAACGACCTGCTGCTGGAGCTGATAAAATCCACCGGAGGAAGACTCCGCGTCAGTTTCTACATCTCGGGGACAGCCCTGGAGCAGATGCGCTCCTACGCTCCCGACGTACTGCGCGGCTTCAGAAAACTGGCCGCCACCGGGTGCGCAGAGTTCGTCGGCGGCACCTACTCCTATTCGCTCGCCGCTCTGGCGGGCCGGGAGGAGTTCACCGCCGAAGTGCAGCGCCATGCGGAGATGATACGGGAGGAGTTCGGCCAGACGCCGGACGCCTTCTTCAACACCGCGATGCTCTACTCCGATTCGATAGGCGAGACGGTCGCTTCGCTCGGCTACAAGACCATGCTGGCCGAAGGCGCCAAGCACCTGCTCGGCTGGAAAAGTCCCAACTACGTCTATGCGGGTGCCACGAACCAGAAACTGCGTCTGTTGCTGCGCAACTACCGCCTGAGCGACGATTTGGCGTTCCGCTTCTCCGACCGCAGGTGGTCGGAATGGCCGCTGACGGCCGACAAGTTCCTCGAATGGATAGCGGGCGACCGGGGCGAGGTGGTCAATCTCTGTACGGATTACGAAGCATTCGGCTCGTGGCAGCGGGCCGACACGGGAATATTCGATTTCCTCCGCGCCTTCGCCGAAGGGGCAGCCGCCTCGGACCGTTTCGAATTCGCTACCGTATCGGAGAGCGCCGCACGTCACCAGCCCGTCGGGGTACTCTACGCGAACCACGAAGTGACGTGGGCCGACGAAGAACGCGACCTATCTGCCTGGCTTGGCAACGAACTCCAGCAGGAAGCCTTCGGCAAACTCTATGCCCAGGCCGGAAACGTCCGGCAGCTCGGCGACCCCGATTTCAACCACGTCTGGAATTTCTTGCAGACGGCCGACAACTTTTATTGGATGGCCACCAAATGGTTCACGGACGACGGCCAGCAGACCGGCGAAAACCCTTATCCGTCGAGCTACGAGGCATTCATCAACTACATGAACGTCCTGAGCGACTTCATCAACGAACTGGCGCGGCGGCGGAAAGGCACGGAATTTGACACGAAACAGGAAACGGGTGTACCCGAAACGTGCGGTGCGTCCGCCGATTAATACAAACCAAAAATACATGATTATGAAAACCAGACTCATTGTCATCGCCGCCCTGTGCGGCGCGCTGCTGTGCTCCTGCGGAAACAGGAACAAAAAGGCGCAGAAGGAGAGCGTCTATAAGGAGACGATAGAGCTCACCACCGTCGAGGGCGACCACAACCTCGAAGCCACGCGGATAAAAATTGCGGATTCGCTGGTAAAAGACCCGAAAGCCGGTGCGGTCATCAATGAACGCTACACGGGCATGTTGCCGGCCGCCGACGGTCCCGGCATCGACTACGACCTTACCATCGTCCGGCAGGAGGGTGTCACGCGGGGTGTCTATGCGCTCGTAACGACCTATATCGAAGGAGAAAACGGCCGGGATGCGATATTTACCGAAACGGGGCGTTTCGTCACTCTCCAGGGCGAGGGTCCGAATAAAGGGACGGAATATCTGGAGCTCACCCCCTCCGACGACAGTACCGTCCACTATTTCCTGAAGGAGAAAGACGGCAGCCTGACGATGGTCGGCAAAGACCTCAAACGAGCCGATTCCAAACTCAACTATACCCTCAAACGCACGAAGCTCTGAAACGTTTCCGTGCAACCGGGTTCCTTGCCCCGATACCGTCCGCCCACAGGACGGGCCGGGGCTTTTTTTGCGCCGCGAACGGAACCGGTACCCGGCGGCAGCCTCTCCCCCCGAAGCATCAGACAGCGGAGGGGTCGGCTTTGCAAAGCCGACCCCTCCGAAAACCGCTCTTGCGCCTCGACAAAGCGAGCCGAGGCGATATCAATAGCTCCTTGCGAAAAGCACCCTCCGCTGCGAAGGTTTGCCCGTCAGCATATCCACGCCTCCCTCTTCCATCGAATCGAACGGGATGCAGCGTATCGTCGCTTTCGTAAGCTCCTTGATGCGGATTTCCGTTTCGGTCGTACCGTCCCACGGCGCGAGCACAAATCCGCCCTTCTCGTCCAGCACGCGGGTAAACTCCTCGAAGGTATCCACCTTGGTAATCATGGAATCGCGGAATTTAAGCGCCTTCTGGTAGATATTGTCCTGTATCTCGGCCAACAGCCTGTTCACGTAATCCTCGATACCCGCTATCGGTACCGTCTCCTTTTCGAGCGTATCGCGGCGCATCACCTCCGCCGTTCCGGCGGCCAGGTCGCGCGGCCCTATCACGATGCGCACCGGGAATCCCTTCAGTTCGTACTCGGCGAACTTGAATCCGGAACGGACGTTGTCGCGGTCGTCTATCTTGACGGTAATGCCTTTGGCCTTCAGCTTCGCGGCGACGGTCTCCATCTCGCCCACCATGCGGCGAAGCTCCTCCTCGCCTTTATAAATAGGTATCATCACCACCTGCGTGGGTGCGAGCCGGGGCGGCAGCACCAACCCGTTGTCGTCCGAATGCGCCATGATGAGCGCCCCCATCAGCCTCGTCGAAACTCCCCACGAGGTCGCCCATACGTAATCGAGCTTGCCGTCCCGACCGGCGAACTGCACGTCGAACGCCTTGGCGAAGTTCTGTCCCAGGAAGTGCGACGTACCGCTCTGAAGCGCCTTACCGTCCTGCATGAGCGCCTCGATGGTGAAAGTCTCCTCCGCACCGGCAAAACGTTCGTTGGCCGTCTTGCGCCCCATGATAACCGGCAGCGCCATCCAGTTCTGCGCGAAACGGGCATAGACGTTTATCATTTTGTCTGCCTCTTCCAGCGCCTGTTCCTTGGTTTCATGCGCCGTATGCCCCTCCTGCCAGAGGAATTCGGCTGTACGGAGAAAGAGCCGGGTACGCATCTCCCAACGCACTACATTGGCCCACTGGTTGATAAGGATAGGCAGGTCACGGTAAGACTGTATCCAGTTCTTGTACGTATTCCAGATGATGGTTTCGGAGGTCGGACGCACGATAAGCTCCTCTTCGAGTTTCGCATCCGGGTCCACGACGACACCCTCCCCGTCGGGATTGTTCATCAGGCGGTAGTGCGTCACCACGGCGCACTCCTTGGCGAAACCCTCCACATGGTCGGCCTCACGGCTGAAAAACGACTTGGGTATGAAAAGCGGGAAATAGGCATTGACATGGCCCGTCTCCTTGAACATGTCGTCCAAAGCCCTGTGCATCTTCTCCCAGATGGCATATCCGTATGGCTTTATCACCATGCATCCGCGAACAGCCGAACTTTCGGCAAGACCCGCCTTCACCACGAGGTCGTTGTACCATTGCGAATAATTCTCGGCACGGCTGGTCAACTCCTTTAACTCTTTTGCCATAATCGTATGTTGTAAGAAATATTTATCTTTGCAAGTGACAAAGGTACTCAGAATCCGTTTAAATCCGTTTAAACAACATAAATTTTAGCCCGTACGGGACAAAAACCGGTCCGGGCCGCACTTCACCCCCCATTTTTTCCGGCTCGTCCGCCGGAGCTCCGCCCGGCGGAATATTTTTCGTAGCTTTGGATAAGCGACACCGGCGGAGGTGGCACAAATTATGATGCAACAAAAAAGGGAACCGCAGCGTCTTATACATATACATTCCGCGGTGCGGGTTACAAAACAGAAAACGGATTCCTGCGTTATCATAACGAAAGAGGGAACCATAACATAACGCTTACAGCTATGAGAAAGATGATTAAATATTTGGGAGCGGCGCTGGCCGGACTCGCCGCCGTGCTGACCGCCGGATGTACCGCTTCCCGCTATGCCGCATCCGCCTCCCCGTATTACGACAACATGTACGGGACGCATGACAGGCAGGCCATAGCGCAGGCCGAACGCAGGCAGGCGGAAATAGAACGGGCCGAAGCGGAAGCCCGCCGTGCGGGCATCGAAGCCATGCTGGCACAGGCCGACGCCGAGGACGGCATCATATTGGAGGGAATAGACGACGGTTATTCGGACAGCTACATAGACGGTTACCGCGACGGATACGAAAGTGCCTACTTGCGGCGGCTGAGCATGTTCGAAGACCCGTACTATGTCCGTCCGTCCAGTTATTACGACTATTACTACGACACGGCTTTCTTCGTGGACGGCGTCTACGGCCCGGGGTTCTACGACATCTCCATCGTGGGAGGGAATGTCATCGTCAATCCCGTCTATCTCACGCCGTGGAGTTACTGGAGCAGCCCCTACTATTGGAATCCCGGTTTCTATTTCGGAAGTTACTACTCGCCCTATTGGGGATGGAGCTGGGGCTTCAACTGGGGATGGAGTTGGGGATGGGGCCCGAACTGGGGATGGTATCCGGGTTGGTGGCATCCGGGATGGCATGACCATTGGCATCACGGGAATCCCAACTACTCTTACAGACCCAATTCGAATCCCGGCAGCCGGTACGGTTACAGCCCGAACGCATCGCGGTACTCATCATCCGCATCCCGCGGCTCATCATCGAGCAGCAGCGTACGTTCCGGTTCGTCCGCATCGAGGGGCAGTGCCTCCTCCGGTTCCGTAAGGGGCTCGTCGAGCTCTTCCTCGCGCGGCAGCTCCGCCACCTCCGTGCGCGGGTCGTCTAGCAGTTCGTCCAGAGGCAGCGCAACAGGTACGAGCGTAAGGGGCTCGTCGAGCTCCTCCTCGCGCGGCAGCTCCGCCACCTCCGTGCGCGGGTCGTCCAGCAGTTCGTCCAGAGGCAGCGCAACAGGTACGAGCGTAAGGGGCTCGTCGAGCTCCTCCTCGCGCGGCAGCTCCGCCACTTCCGTGCGCGGGTCGTCCGGCAGTTCGTCCAGAGGCAACCTCAATACGAGCACAAGACGTTCGACGGGTAACAGCTACCGAACCCCCGGCATATCTTCCGGAAACCGCAGTACCGGTATATCGAGCGGCTCTTCCCGCAGCAGTTACAGCACTTCCGGCCGCTCGTCCTATTCATCCGGAAGCTCCTTCTCGAGAGGCAGTTTCAGCACAGGCAGCAGTTCGACGGGACGGTCGTCCGGCAGTTTCAGTTCCGGAAGGTCCTCTTCGAGCAGTTCTTCCAGAAGCAGTTTCAGTCCGAGTTCGGCAGGACGCTCCTCCGGTAGTTTCAGTTCAGGCTCTGCAGGGCGTGCATCGAGTTCATCCTCCTCACGTTCATCGTCAGGAAGGAGATAACGGATAAGCGAAAGATTAACAGACATCCGGCGGAAGGGAGACCCTTCCGCCGGACAAAACCATAACATAAGGAATTATGAAGAGTTTCAGACGCATGGTGCCGGCACTGGCCGCACTCCTCACAGCGGTTTCCGCCGGTGCGCAGAATGCCCAGCTGGACGGGTTGCTTGTCACGGCCAGCCAGTTCACCCCGGTGGACATGATGAAATATTCGCAAAACAACTATTCGTTCACCACCGGCCGCGTCGCCGCCATGGGCGGAGCTTTCACGGCACTCGGGGGCGACATGGCCTCGATGGGCATCAACCCGGCCGGTCTGGGCATGTACCGCAATTCGGTATGGGGACTCTCTCCCGCCATGACCTTCACGGGCAACCGGAACGCATACGCGACGGCGCACGACAACAACGCCTCGCGTTTCAGCTTCAACAACATCGGAACGGTACTGCAACTGAGTCAGCGGAGCAACGGCCTCGTCAGCTTCAATCTCGGTCTGTCATACAACAAGATGGAAGATTTCAACTACCGCGGCAGCGTCCGGCTGCCGGCAGCGGCGGGAGGCTCTCTGCTGAACATCTTCCAGCTCCAGCTCAACGGTCTCTACGACTTCTTCAACACGGGTACGTGGAACGGTCTTTCGGAGAAAGACCTCAACAGCGACCCATTCAACAACGGCAACATCTACATCGACGAATGGGGAGCTGTACTGGGCTATCAGTCGGGCCTATTCCCCGGTTTGGGCGGCGACAACATGTACGGTCTGAACGGCCTGCCCGAAAACAGCAACATCACTCCCTCGCTGCGCTATGACAGCCGGGGTTCGGTGGGCGAGTACAACATAGCCGGCGGCTTCAACATCAACAACATCCTCTATCTCGGATTCGATTTCGGCTTTCGGGACATCTACCAGCGGCTGTCGCTCTACTACTCCGAAGACTACGAAGGCAACTACTCGGGCACGGCACAGCAGTACCTCAGGCAGATGAACTACAACCAGTATCTGCTGGCCCAGGGTTCAGCCTTCAATTTCAAGATAGGCGCCATCGTCCGCCCCATTCCTCAACTGCGCATAGGCATCGCCTACCACAGTCCCTCCTACTCCTCGGTACGCAAAGAGTATTACGGGAGCATGGGAACTTCGCGCTACGGCGACCCCAACAGCAAACACTATACGTCGTCCACCGTCGGTTACGACTACGCATTCAATACCCCCTCGCGGCTTCTCACGGGTATCGCTTTCACGCTCGGCGACTACTTCGCCCTGTCGTTCGACTACGAACGGGTATGGTACAACAAGATGCGCTACATGAGCGAGACCTACGACGTCCAGGAGAGTTTCCGCACTGCCATAGGCAACGACTACCGGGCCGCCGACAATTTCCGTGTGGGTGTTGAGGTAAAACCCATTCCCGGTTTCGCCCTGCGGGCCGGCTACGCCTATTACGGTTCCCCGATAAAGGAGAAGGACGAGGCAGGGAATGACCTGATATTCAAAAACATCTTCACTACATCATCCAACCACATATCGGCCGGCGTCGGCATTTGGCTGGGCCGGGCCACCACGTTGGACATCGCCTACGTGTACAGCAGATACAAAGTGGCACCTTACGGGCTCTACTACTACAACGGCCCCGCACGCCTGCCGCAAGGCATGGTGGGCGAGGTGACCTATAAGCCGATAGGCGACATCACCGACGGCATTCTGAACAGACATACCGTCACCATGTCGTTCAACTTCTTCTTTTAGAAGCCATACGCAACAGAAAACCCGACGTCTGGGGCCGACGGACGCACGACAACCCGAACATGAAAAGAACCCTCGCCGCAATCGCGGCCCTCTTGCTGGCCTGTCCGGGCGCAAAGACACAGGAACCGGAGCTCATACTCGAAGAGCTTCCGGAGGCGGAGCCTCCTGCCGCCGACTCCGCAGAACCGGCCACTCTCCCTTCCCCGCCTCCGGAGAACGGAGGCAGCCGATGGCAGTTCGGAATCACCGCAGGCTATTTCCATTCGGCCGCCGACTGGCTGGTCATTACGGACGGCATCGAACACAACGGCAGGGACTACATCCGGAGTCACCCCGGCGCAACGGCCGGATTCGTAGCATCGTATCCTTTCGGGGAGGTGTGGTCTTTCGATACGGGAGTCAACTTCTCGTGGTGGGGTTTCGGATACAGAGACAGCGGAATAAGGATGAAAACGGAGCGCTACATGGTGGAGATTCCGGTTCTCATCACCTTTTTCGAAAGCGACGCCTACATTCCCGTCTTCCTGCAGGCCGGGGTACTGACAGGCATTCTGGCAGGCGGCAGGATAAATGTAACGGCGGATGCCGATTACGGGGAATGGACACCGCGCCGAGCCGGCGATTCGTTCAACCGGGTTTCGTTCGGGCTCATACTCGGCATCGGATACGGTCACTTCACATTCCAGTTCATCCAGAATTTTACGGATACATGGAACCGGGGCATGCTCCATACATGGGAAAACTTCACGGGCGATACGGTTACCAGACAGACTTCCCGCGCTTACAGCCTTACCTACACCTACTGGTTCTGACGGTCTGAATGTCCGCCTCCGGAACGGAATCGGCTGCAGTGCCGCCTCTGCAAAACCGCTTCCCGACGGCACGCCCGGTATTTATCGCCGATGGGCAGCCATGAAATCCAATGTCCGCCGTGCGGTGAGTTCCCGCAGGGCGTCGCGCCCCACCCACCGCGCCGCCGCATCGTCTGCCGCGGCAAGCCGTCCGGCCACCTCCACCGCTGCGAGGCGGAGCCTTTCGTTGCGTTTCCCTATCTGTCTCAGGGCCCAATTCACCGCCTTTTTCACGAAGTTGCGCCCGTCCCATGCGTAGGCCTCCACCACCTTCAGCCACTCCAGAAAACGTTCGTCCGAGGCCTCCTTGTCATGGACGGCAAGTACCGCCATCAATACGAACCCCGTTCTGCGCACGAACTCCCTCCCGTCGGCCACATATTCGGTCACCTTGCCCTGCACATAAGGCAGGTGCCGGAACAGATTGGAGCAACACTGGTCGCACAGGTCCCACGAGTCGAACTCCGCACTCCAGGCATCCATATCCTCCGGCCCGAAACGCGCCGGGTCGGCAATCAGGCTGGCCAATATCCGGGCCTCGTGCACTCCCGACTCCCAAAGCGCCATGGCCGTCTCGTGCCTGCGCCGATAGGGTTTCGCCGCGGCACGCAGAAGCGGCAGCGGCACCCCGACGGCCCGGTCGGTACGGATACCGAAACGCGCCATCCCCTCGATATTCTTCTCGTTTCGGTTCTCTTCGAGCCACGCAAGAAGTTCTTCCGCCGCCGTCATCGTTCGTATCCCTCCCCGACGAGTTCCCGGATGCGCAGACAGCTTTCGCGTCCCGGCACGAAAGTATGGACAGCAAATCCGAGCCGGGCGGCTACCGAAGTATTGGACGGCTTGTCATCCACGAAAAGCGTCCGTTCGGGCCGGAGACCGTACCGCTCGGTAAGCAGGCCGAACATGCGCGGGTCGGGCTTGGCCAGCCCCTCCCGGCTCGAAACAACCTGTCCGTCGAAGTAGCGGAAGACCTCGAATCGGCTGACATAGTCGTAGAACTCGGCCGGCATATTGGAGAGCACATAGAGTCCGTATCCCTTTGCCGACAGCTCCTTTATCAGCTCTGCCGTGTCGCCGAATTCGTTGAACAGGTACATGAGCCTGTCCAGTTTGGCGGCAGCCTGCTCCGGGCCGAGTCCGCACTCGGCAGAGACCGCCTCCACGACTTCGCTCCGGGATGCGGTACCGAGGTCGTAGCGCTTCCACCACTCGGGAAAAGGCCGGTCGCCCTGCAGAAACGAAAATTCGGCTATTTCGGCGCCGTAACGGTCGTAGTCGCGTCCTATCACGACTCCGCCGAGGTCGAAAACCACGTTCTCTATCTTTTCCATACGTCACGTTTCGAGACACAAAGATAACGAATGTGCTTTTGGAAAGAACGGACGGAAGAAGTATATTTGTAGGACAACATCGACGTTTAACGGACAAGCTCATGAACATAAGCGGCATACTCGAACGTTTCGGCATACAGAACGAAAGGCTCATAGAGGTCATCAACGTACTGTTCACCATGCTGGTGGTGAGCCTTATCGGCTGGCTGGCATACGTGGTAGCGAAGAAGTTTCTCCCGAAACTCATCAAAAAGATAGCGGGTGCCACCCGGCAGCACTGGAGCGAATGGCTGCTCGACCAGCGCTTCTTCAACCGCCTGGCCCTGCTGATTATGCCCATCGTACTCCGCACCGGCCTCTCGCCGATAAAGTGGGAACACATGGCGACCATCAACCGGATACTCGACATCTGGATAGTCGTCGCCATCGCCCTGCTCGTATCGGCCTTCATGAGCGGCATCAACCGGGTGTACGAGAAGATGGCCAGCGTCCGGGACAAACCCGTCAAGATAATCACGCAGGTCATCACGGTCGTCATCTGGTGCGCCGTGGCGCTCATCATCATCAGCATCTTTACGCGTGAAAGCCTGGCCGTCCTGCTCGGCGGTCTCACGGCTTTTGCCGCCGTCCTGATGCTCGTCTTTCAGGACACCATCCTCGGTTTCGTGGCGGGCATCCAGCTCAGTTCGAACAACATGGTAAGGCTCGGCGACTGGATAGTGATGCCGAGCCGCGGAGTGGACGGCGAGGTGACGGAGATAGGTCTCACCACCGTCAAGGTACAGAACTGGGACAAGACCATCACCACCGTTCCCACCCACAAACTCGTATCCGAATCCTTCACCAACTGGCGCGGCATGGAGGAATCCGGCGGCCGGCGCATCAAACGGTCGGTCAATATCGACGTCTCCTCGATACACTATCTGTCCGATGCCGAACTCGCCACGCTCGGTTCGTCGCAGTTGCTCCGCCGCTATATGGAGAAGAAACTGGCCGAACTGGCGGAATACAATGCCAACCGTGCGAGCGACCTCGACGAAAGGCGCCTGACCAACATAGGCACCTTCCGCGAGTACATGGAACAGTGGATAGAGAGCAATCCCGACATCAACCAGGACATGACGCACATGGTACGGCAGCTCCAGCCGGGTCCCACCGGCCTGCCGCTGGAAATCTACTGCTTCTCCGCCAAACAGCGCTGGATAGATTACGAGAACGTGCAGTCCGACCTGTTCGACCATGTCTATGCCGTAATGCCCTTGTTCAACCTGCGGGCATTCCAATATTCGGGCGAAGTGGCCGCACAGGAACAGTGACGGCACTGAAACAGAAGGGGGCGGCACTGTGGAAAAACAGCACCGCCCCCTTCTTCATTCCGGCCGCTCCTGCGCAGCCCACCGTCGCTTTCCGCCGATATCGGCTCAGGGCTTCAGCAGCTTGTAGTTCTTGAACCCGCCGATGCGCCTGCCGTCCCGCAGGATATGTTTTTCGATGAAATCCACCACCCGGTACTTGACCCCATACCGCTTCCCGATATTGGGGCGCGGGCCGTCGTACCGAACGAAATCCGCCCAGTCGTATGCGGCCATCCGCTCCGCGGCCGCCTCCGGGAACGTCCCCTCGTAGAGCGGCATCATGCCGAGGTTGCCGTAGTCGTAATAATCAACGCCTTCGACCGGCTTGTAATCTTTCGAGTAGAGCGCATTGTGGTGGTTAGCCTTGCGCACCATGCACCGCGGGTCGCGCGACCACCCGTAGTGAAAGATGAGTGCGTCGAGCAGGATGCACCGCAGCTTGCGCGTTCCCTCCTCCACGTCGTAATCCACGCCGTTGAAATCGGGTATCACGCGGAACGACTGTGCGTCGCGCCATGAATGGATATCGGACCGGTTGCGCACGATGCGTATCTCGCGCGGATAGGCGAAATGCAGCGAATCGATGTAATGGCGGTAATCGCCGTAGAGATGGACGTACTTCAGCAGGAAGCCCTCCACGCGCTCATCGTCGAGGTATTTCGCGCATGCCTCGCGTATCACGGGCAGCGCATCGTGGTGCATGATTTCGTCCGACTGGATGTAAAGACACCAGTCGCCCGTACAGGCCCGCAGTCCCACGTCGGTTTGCTGGGCGTATATCATTCCGCCGCGGTCGTAGGTCTTCGTATCCCATACGGTACGTATTATCCGCACTTTGGGTTCCCCGTCGAAGGCTTCCAGCAGTTCGTCCGTTCCGTCGCTGCTGTCGCCCGCGACGATGATGAATTCGTCCACTACGGGCAATACCGACCGCACGCTCTCCACCACCGGAAAGTCGTACGCCACCGCATTTTTTATGAATGTGAATCCGCTTATCTTCATGGCCCGAAATCTTTACGAAACGCCGCCGCCATACACTTCCCTGCGGCAGACCGCGGCAAAGATAATGAATATAACCGATATTCGCAGTCTCGGCCCCTCCGCACGCCCTGTACGGAATCATTCCCCCTCCGGACGGGCCCGCCATCCCGTGCAAAACCGCACCATCGGCAGCACCGCCCGGCCCCTTTCCGTGCAGCATCCGCGCCATCCGGACAGGCCCTCACAATCCGAACCGCCGCGCAGCACCCGTACTCCCCGCAGGGAATCTAGTCCGCCTGCCCGCTTTCCATCCGGCACCCGCACAGTCTGCGCGAGAACCGTCCGCTCCCGCACGGAGCCTGCACAGCCCCGCACGCTGCCGACCGCGCAGCACGAAACAAAAGACACAACGCGACACGAAACCGCTCGCCATGACATGATAGATACGGCATGGCCCGGCACGAAACAAAACGAAACAGCACGGCATGAAACGAAACAACATGAAAAAACATGCCCCGCCTTCCCAGGCGGGACATGCAACTTAAACTACAAACTACTATCTATTATCTGTCGGAAACCGTCTGCACGGTTCCGGGCATTCAGTTAATTTACAATCCTGTTCTCATCCAGCCGCCCTTCGTAGGTACCCGTCACGGAGTATCCCTGGTCGTCCTTGAAGTCGAGCTGCAGCGTATAGACGTCGCCCGACCGCGATACCTCCATCGTACCCTCCACCAGAGGCGCCTTCACCGTCCAGACGTCGTTCTCCAGCCGCGTAAAGGTAGCTCCCATCGGATACCTGGCCGAATCGTTCGGGTCATACGGATACAGAATTTCCCACGGTCCTATGGCATCCGCCTCTTCGGCTGTTCCGACGGTATAGGTACCCTCCGGCAGGTAATACTCGTTGTCGTCGTTCGGCTCTATCAAGGTCGAAACCAGCTTGACATAAAGCCGGTCGCCAGTGCCGTAATTATTCCCGGACTCGTTCCGGACATCCGAACCGAGCAGTTCTATCTGCCAATAGGTTCCTCCTGACAGGCTCGGCCTGCTAGGCCTTACATAACAGTAGGCGTGCGTCACATCCAGCACGACATCCTCCGTCAGGTTACTCCGGTATTCGGGAGCCGCCTCCTGCGTCACCTTGATTTCGATTTGTTCGAAGCCGAGCTCTTCGTCGTTCGGGATGAGATAGACGGATACGGACCGGGGCTCCGACGCAGCATTTCGCAGTACCTGAATGGCCAACTCCTGAACGACCGACTCGCCGGTCGCCCGCTTTTCAGCATTTATCCACGATATGTTCTCTTCCGAATACATAATATGCCACTCGACACCTCTCGCCGTCACCTGGACTGTCTGTTCGATATACTCGTCGCTCACGTCGCCGCACGGGAAGGTAAGCTCCAGGGGCGTCGCGCTGAACTCGGGGTCGCAGCCCGCCTGCGTGACGCGTATCGCCTTGGCACCCACGGATTCGACGCTCGGCGTCACCGTGATGATACCGGTCCGCGGAGTGGTCAGCGGATTATCCGCGACGGAGACCGTTATCCTGTCCCCTTCGACAGCGAGCGTCACCCACTCGGCAATGGCCTCCTCGGGTTCGGCCGTCCAGGTCAGCCCCTCGCCCTCGGTGGTGACCGTCACCTGCTGCGACGGCGCATCCACCCCGACGAAATCGAGGCTCGCAGGTTCGACGGTGAGCCCATAGGTGATTTCCGCCGCCTGCTGCGTCACGGTTATCACACACGGCGCCACGCCGCTCCCCTCGGCCGAAACCGTTATCCGGCCGCTGCGCTGCTCCGGAGCGGGATTCTCCGTCACCGTCACCGTCAGCGTCTGGTCGTCGCTCCGCTCGGCGGAGAGCCACTCCGCCGCCTCTGCGGCCACTTCGTGGGTCCACTCCACCCCCTGTGCAGTCACGGTCGCCCGCTGCGTCCCGCTTCCCGCCTCAAAAGTCATGGCCTCGGGAGAAACCTTCAACGACTGCTGCTCCGTTCCGGTCTTCCCCTCGCAGGAGACCATCAGAAAGGCAGCCAAAGCTCCTATCAATACATGTGTTCTCATAATATCCTATTCGATTAATCGATTTTCATTTTGCCGATTGACTTCCCGGCACTCCGCAGCCTCGGCCGCCGCGGCTGCCCCGTTCGTTGCTGCCGGACAGAAAAGGGAGTGTCCGCCGACCTAACATGTCCTACCACACTTAACCTGTAATAACCTATGAAAAAACTGCAAAGTCATTAACCTCGGACACTCCGGCCTTTTCCGTTCCGCATCTTGCATCCTGCCGGCAGGAGCACGGCACCGCCGTCTCTCCTCCCCGGCCGGGCGGGCAGGGCCCGGGCCTGCTACAGCCCGGCCGCCTTCCTGCCCTGTTCACCGACACCCGGCATCACATCTCCGTCGGCCGGACGTACCATGCGACGGAGAGCAACCCCGGCCCCACGTTCATCACGGAAGAACCCAACACCACCCCGTTGGGGCACAGACGCTGTATGAATCCGGCAGGAATCGTGATGCCGTAGTTGTCGTATATCCACTGCTCCGTGGTTCCGAGCTGCGTTCCGCTCTCGATATCCACCACATAGCCCGAAGCACCGCCGCTGTTCACGATGAAGCCGATGCCGTCGTCGGTCGCCGAACGGGCACTTCCGCTGTATTCGTCGAAAATGTAGGTCTTCCCCGTCTCGGTATTGAAGAAGGCGGGACATTTGGAGGTAATCACATCATGCATCCCTTCAGTAGCCGTATCGACCGCATACGCCGCGCACAGCCACCTGCCGTTGGGGCTGATATTGGTACGCTCGGCATATACCATCAGGCCCTTGGTCAGCGTGAAGGGTATCTCCTTGCCGTCCTCCTGACGGATGAGCGTCACCTTCTCGAACTCCCGAATGTCCTCGCCGGCCCAATGTACCTCGCCGTCTTTCCAGTAAACCATCCCCTGATTCGTGTTGTCCCACGCACTGCCGTAGATGACGCTTCCGTCATAGGATACGCCGCGGGCCATCACGCTCCGCCCGTACGGCCACGGTTCGTTGCGGTAGTTCTTCTCCGGAATGGGCAGGATTTCCGGCTCGCCGTTCGTCCACTTGATGGGCATGTAGTGCCCGCCATCGTCTCCGGCTGCCATCGCATCGTCGCCATTCATCCACTGCTGGTAACCGACCCATACCGTTCCGTCGGCAGTGGTCGCTTCCACGTTCGACTCGCCTATCCAGTCGGGATAAGCCTTCTCCAGCAGGTAATTGTCTCCCGACAGCGTGGAAACCAGATTCCCATACGTATTGTATTCGGAGAAAAAGAGCGTGCCGTCGTCCGTAATGCAGGAAGGAATGGTCGGCTTATACATGTTGCTATGGAACTCGCCCACCTCGTGCCACTCCTCCGTTTCGAGGTCGATGATGACAACATGATAATTGTAGCTTTCGTCACTGTTCATCGTCTGGTACGACCCGCCGGCATACCGGCCGTTGGGCGATACGACCGCACCGTAGTTGAACTTGTTAAGCAGGCGGTAGTGCGCCATCTCGCTGTCGCTCGGGAGCTGGTTCACGTTGATGACCACGGAAGCCTCCCCGGCCGTAACGGTCACCTCCGCCACGCGCTCGGAACCGCTGTCGTTGGCATCCGCTGTCAGGGAAAACGAACTTTCGCCCTCGTCGCCGACCTTCAGCCACGAAGCCGACGAGGAGACCTCGTACCCCGGATTGGCCTCGACCGTGATGACCTTCGGCCCCCCTTCGCCGAGGAAGGTGCATGCCACCTCGCTGAGTTTGACATAATGCGTCTCCGTGGTCTCTGTCGTACACCCCACGAAAAGCAGACCGGCCAGGCACGCGGCCGGCAACATGCTGAAACGTCTCTTTAGATTCATAATGACCTTCGATTAATAGTGATAATAAGTTAAGAAATATACATATGGACGATACAGCCGGCCGCAGGTGGATTTCTTCCGTTTTCCCGTCCGTATTCCGGAATCCCCGGACGGATACCCGACACGCCCGACCGATGCACCGTCGCTTACGCTGTTCCTGCCGATGCGGCCGGTCTCCCGCCGCCGCCGTGCTGTTCCGGACAGGCTTCTCCTGCCGTTAAATCAAATATAACGCACGAGTCAAAATCGAACTTCAATACCATAATACACACAATCGATGTCTACAAACGCACATTTTGTTGTTTACAATATTAGGCATATAAATCCAAACCAACAAATATTTCGGCCATTTTATTTTCTTATATCATCATCGTTATTGATAAGACACATTGAACGGGCGCAATATTTCACACAGTAATTATTTAGCAATCAGACATTAACACCAAAAAACAATCGCCTGATAGCAGCAAAGGGAAGGGGAGGCAAAATTTGCCTCCCCTTCCCTTTGCTGCTGCCCGGCCGCACGGCATACGGGCACTCCGTCATGTCACTCCGTTACTTTTCGGGCTTCGGCGCGAGCATCATCGTCATGCGTTTTCCCTGCAGCCCGGACACCTCTCCATTTCGGCTGTCCTTTCGAGCCGGTACCGGACATAACGAACGGGACGTCATTCGACGGTAGGTTCCGGACGGGCCGTACCGACTACACTGAGTTCCATGGCACCGGTATAACTTCCGGTCACGGCATACCCCAAATCGTCCTCGAAATCCAATACGAACGTATACTCCTCTCCGCTGCGCGTCACCGTCAGGGTACCGGTTACGAGCGGAGCCTGCTCCTTCGTATAGGCATCGTTCTCCAGCTTCGTGTACCATGCTCCGATAGGCAGTTTCGGATGGCCCGTATTGCTCACCGCCGGATAGCGAAGCTGTCCCGGCGCGCTCGTCTCCCCTTCGGCGAGAGCGGTCACGGTATAGGTCCCGTCGGGTATATAATATGCGTTATCGTCGTTGAAGTTAATCCTCTCCGAAACCAACGTGATGGCCAGCCGGGCTCCGGTGCCCACGAAAGCCCCGGTACTCGCCTTGTAGCTCACACCCTCTTCCCACAGATAGAGATTCCATTCGCTGAAGGTAGATACCTTGTCCCATGTCTGCTTGGGCATCAGCGTGGCCCGCGCGCCCGCCAGCTCGCCCAGGTCGAGGTCGCCGGTGAGGGTACTCAGAATCTCATCGGCCGCCGTCTGCCGAACGGCTACCTTTACCGGTTCCAGCCCCTCGGCCGCAGGCGTCAGCACCACATAGGCCACGCGCTCCTCCTCCGTAGCGTTGACTTCGGCCTCTACACGCACCGCATCGCCCGCTGCATTGGTCTTCAGCCAGGAGATTTCCGTCGCATCGCCCGCCTCGTTCGCCTCATGGAAAGTCCACTCCGTATTGACAGCCGTCACATTAATATTGGTATAATATTTCGCCCGGTAATCGAATTCGATGCTCTCCGTATCGACGGCAAACATCGGAGGCAAGCCGGCCTGTTCCACCCGTATCACCTTTTCCGCTACATTATCCAAACTGGGCACAATGAGGATATTGCCGCTGCGCGGCCCCTCCAGCGAAGTATCCTTCACCGAGACGGTCACCGTCCCGTCGCCTTCCTCCACCGAAATCCACTCTTTCGCATCGCCCTCCACCTCGCTATGCCAGGTCAGTCCGGTTCCTTCCGTCACGACCTTCACGACCTGCGGTTCGGCATCCGTACCCGCAAAATCGAGTCTCTCCGGATTCACCGAAAGGCTGTACTTCTCGTCGGAAGCCAGTTGAACGACCGTAACGGTCCTGCTCTTGACAGGGCCTGCCTCCGAAGGCGCAATCGTCACGCTTCCGCGACGTTCCGTCGGTGAAGAGTTGTCATCTACCCGGACGATGAGCTTCTCTCCGTCCCTTTCGGCATGCAGCCACTCCGCCGCACTCTCCGCAACCCGGAATTCCCAGGTCAGGTTCTCCGCCGTCACCGCTATCTCGCGCGGGGCCGCCCTTTTCGCATCAAAGGTCAATTCGGTCGTCTCCACATCGAGGGATTTCGCCTGACCGGTTGTTTCGTTTCCCGACCGCTCGCAGGCGCTCCCTGCCCATGCAGCAGCCGCAATCAACAAAGAATAAATAATATACTTTTTCATATCCGTGTCTGTTTTTTATCTGTCCATAAAGACCGCAGGTCTGCATTCCCCATCGGATACGTGCCGAACTGCCCGAGAAACGCGCAGGACTCCTGCTGCCTCCCGGCACCGGGAACGAGACCGGCAGCAATTCCGTCCGTTCCTCCGTCCGGACTACTCCCCGAGGGGAGGAGCGATATACCATACATAAGGAATGACCCCGCCCAACGCGTAACCACGCTGGCCCACTCCCCAAACACGCGTAAGGTCCGGCGAGAAAGCGATAATGCCGCAGTCATCCGGAATCACGATGCCGTAGGTGTCATAAACCCACTGGGACACGGAACCGACGGCACACTTCGCCTCCACATCGACCACATACCCTTCCGTACCGTACCGCGACTGGATGACTCCCAGACCGTCGTCCGTCACCGTCGCCGCATAATATCCGTTATAATCCTCGAAAATGGTCGTCTTCTCCGTTTCGGTATTGTAGAACGCCGGATAATCGCCCGTCTCTACAATCTGGTGGTTCCGCTCCTCCTCCGTTTTATACGCTCCCGCAATCCATTTTCCGCTGGGGCTGATGTTCGTCCGCTCCGCCGTACAGGTCACGCCGTTGGCCAGATTCCAATCGAACAGTTCCCAATTGCCATCGTATAACTGACAGGGCGTTATCGTATGGACATCATGCCCGACATACTTGACCTCGCCGTCTTTCCAATAGACCATCCCGGAGTCGTCCCGCTCCCAGGTAGTGCCGTAAATCACCTCACCGTCGGCCGAGACTCCGCGGGCCATCACCCCCGTCGTAAAATCGTATCCCCGGAAATCCTTCTCCGGCATGGGCAGCCACTCGGGAACCCCGTCGGTCCACTTAATGGGGTGGTAGAGCCTGTCATTTTCGTTACGCACATAGCCGACCCAATATTTCCCGCCGAGCGAAGTAGCCTGAACGGAGGGAACCCGCGACACCCCTTCCGGAGCCTCCGGAGCATAATGACCGCCGGTCAAATCGAATATCATCGTCCCATCGGTATTCGAGTCCGCATAAAAGACCTCTCCGTTGTCGGAGACCGCATAAGCACCGTGAAACCAACAAATCTCGGCCTCTTTATACGGGCCGCCGAGCGCCTGCCGCTCCCCCGTCTCCGTGTCGATTATCACGGGTGTATAATACCAGGTGTTGCCGGAAGGTATTTCGGCGGTGTATCCTCCGACGTAACGTCCGTTGGGCGACATCGCACCGAGGTTCTGAAAATCGTCCAGCCGACGGAAACGCACGCATCCCTTGCCGGAAGCCATTTGGAAAACCGTTATCTCCCGGGACAAAGCTCCCGCGGTCAGCGAAATCCGGGCACTCCGTTCCGCACTGTCGGGGTTGTCATCGACAGTTATCGTGAAAGATTCCGCCGTTTTGTCGCCGACCTTCGCCCACGAAGCGTCCGACTCCGCCGTCCAGTCGGCATACGCATAGACCGTTACCGTGAAGGGAAGATTATCCTCTCCGGTAAAGGTACATGCGATGTCGCTCAGGTTCAGGTACTGCAGATTCTCTTCTTCCTCTTTGCCGCATCCGGCCAGGGCACATGCGGCAAACAGACCGACGCACCCATACAATAGTTTTTTCCACTCCATGCTTGGAATCATTAAAGGGTTAATAATAAAAAGTTAGATTCATAAAAGGAACATACTATTCCTTGTTTAGACGTCATGCATTAAAAAGCAATACATCGTATCCATTATCGCATTTTTAGTATTTTGTCACAGAAAACTATTTATATTTTTAGTTATACAATAATAATATTCATACAACAATAATAAAAGAGAAGTTTATCTTTTTTTCCTATAAAAATCATCCGTCTATTAGGAAGAATCAATAATCGGCCCTACAAAAGCGTTTCAGGGCCCTTTCAAGCAAAATAAAAAACAGAATACCGACCCTTTCCCCGCAACCGGACACATGCCAACAATACGTCGTTCCTACCCACATAGGGATTCGTCTCCTACAGAACAGAAAATCCGCCCCGACGCATGCCCTGCAGATACCGCGATTCAGTGTACTGCGAATGAATACCGCCGCAACCCGTCTCTATCGCTTCCCCGAAAACGACAAAAAACACGCAGGAGAGGCAGCGTACCGAAACGGCCGGCCGCTGCCTCTCCTCCCGAAAACGATGCCGGGCGGAACGCATTATGCGTTCCGCCCGGCAAATTCATCTAATCTTCCTCCTGCAAGAGGAACCGTACTGCTTCGTGCCTATTTTTTGGGCTTCGGCGCGAGCATCATTGTCATACGTTTTCCCTCCAGTTTGGGCATCATTTCCACTTTCGCTATCTCTTCGAGGTCGGTAGCGAAACGGAGCAGCAGTATCTCCCCCTGCTCCTTGAAGACTATCGAACGCCCCTTGAAAAAGACGTATGCCTTCACTTTCGCCCCCTCGCCAATGAAGTTCTGCGCGTGGCGGAGCTTGAAGTTATAGTCGTGGTCGTCGGTCTGAGGACCGAAACGTATCTCCTTTATCGTCACCTTCACGGTCTTCGCCTTCAGCTCCTTGGCCTTCCTCTTCTGCTGGTAGAGGAACTTCTGGTAATCGGCGATACGCACCACGGGCGGCTCCGCCTTGGGCGAGATTTCGATAAGGTCGAGCTCCTGTTCGCGGGCGAGCCGGAGCGCCTGGCTGGTCGGCATCACTGCCGAACCGCCTTCGATGCCGTCGCCCACCACCCGCACCTGCGGGACGGTAATCCGCTCGTTAATCCTATTGGGCGCCTCCTTCTCCACCCTTCCGGGGTACGGTCTGCGCTGTTGGCCGGCTCCCGACGGGGCCGGTTTGGGACGGTAAGTTTTCTTTACGGTGTTTATAGTTTTGTCCTCCTCGATTAATAAAACATCTAATTATCTATCGGAATATTCATGCAAAACACATTCCAATCTACGCTTCCACCTCTTTCTTGACAAGGTCGGCAAGATAGGCGGCGAACTCTTCCAGCTTCATCGTCCCCTTGTCGCCTTCGCCCTGCATGCGGACGGAAACCGTACCGTCGGCCTCCTCCTTTTCGCCCACGATGAGCAGGAAAGGAATCCGCTTCAGCTCGTTGTCGCGTATTTTTCTGCCAATCTTTTCGTTGCGGCAGTCTACCTCGGCACGAATATCGGAATTATTCAGGAATTTTAAAACACTCTGCGCGTAATCGTTGAATTTTTCGCTGATGGGCAGCACCACCACCTGCTGGGGCGTGAGCCACAGCGGGAACTTGCCGCCGGTGTGTTCGAGCAGCACGGCCACGAAGCGCTCCATCGAACCGAACGGCGCCCGGTGTATCATGATGGGACGGTGGGGCAGGTCGTCGGCTCCGGTGTAGGTCAGGTCGAAACGTTCGGGCAGGTTGTAGTCCACCTGTATCGTACCGAGCTGCCACTTCCGGCCGAGGGCATCCTTCACCATGAAGTCGAGCTTCGGGCCGTAGAATGCAGCTTCGCCGAGCTCCACGACGGTCTTCAACCCCTTGTGTTCGGCCGCCTCGATGATGGCCCGCTCGGCCTTCTCCCAATTCTCGTCGCTACCGATATATTTCTCCTTGTTCTCCGGGTCGCGCAGCGATACCTGGGCGATGAAATCCTCGAACTTGAGCGTCTTGAAGATATAGAGCACGATGTCGATGACCTTCTCGAACTCCTCCAGCAACTGGTCGGGACGCACGAAGAGGTGCGCGTCGTCCTGCGTAAAGCCCCGCACGCGCGTCAGCCCGTGCAGCTCGCCGCTCTGTTCGTAACGGTACACCGTACCGAACTCCGCAAAACGCAGCGGCAGGTCGCGGTACGAACGCGGCTTGTGGCGGTATATCTCGCAGTGGTGCGGGCAGTTCATCGGCTTGAGCAGGAACTCTTCGTTCTCGTCCGGTGTCCGGATGGGCTGGAACGAATCCTTGCCGTATTTGGCGTAGTGTCCCGATGTCACGTAGAGGTCCTTCATGCCGATATGCGGCGTGATGACCTGCTCGTAACCGTATCTCTTCTGTACGCTCTGCAGGAAATTCTGAAGTCTCTCCCGCAGTGCCGCCCCCTTGGGCAGCCACATCGGAAGCCCCTGCCCCACCCTCGGCGAGAACATGAAGAGCTCCAACTCCTTGCCTAATTTGCGGTGGTCGCGTTTCTTGGCCTCCTCCAGCATGGCAAGGTACTCGTCGAGCATCGACTTCTTCGGGAAAGTAATACCGTAGATACGGGTCAGCATCTTGTTCTTTTCGTTGCCGCGCCAATAGGCTCCGGCCACGGAAGTGAGCTTTATCGCCTTTATCAGCCCCGTATTGGGAAGGTGCGGGCCGCGGCAGAGGTCGGTAAAACAGCCGTTCGTATAGAACGTGATGGTACCGTCCTGCAGGTCGCCGATGAGTTCCGTCTTGTATTGGTCTCCCTTCTCGGTGAATATCCGCATGGCCTCCGCCTTGCTCACCTCCCGGCGCACGAGCGGCTCCTTGGTACGGGCAAGCTCCTCCATCTTCTTTTCGATTTTCGGCAGGTCGGCCTCCGTAATGGGTACGGGCGAATCCACGTCGTAGTAGAAACCGTTCTCGATGCTCGGCCCGATGCCGAACTTGATGCCCGGATAGAGGCTTTCGAGCGCTTCGGCCAACAGGTGCGACGAAGTGTGCCAGAAAGTGGCCTTACCTTCGGGGTCTTCCCATTTGTTGAGCTTCACGGAGGCATCCTGATTGACGGGCATGGCGAGGTCCACCACCTTGCCGTTCACCGTCGCCGACAGCACCTCCTGTGCCAGCCTCTGGCTGATTGATTCCGCAATCTGGAACGGCGTCACCCCCTGCGGATACTCCCTGACGCTTCCGTCCGGGAACGTGATTTTGACATTGTTCTGGCTCATTTCTCTCTTCAATAATGCGACCGGCTACAAACCCGGCCGCCATTTCCAATATCTTGTTAAAATCGTATCGACCGCATCAGTCGTCCTGCTGCTCGGGCAGCTTGAGGTCTTTCACCGAGACGTCGGCACCGCGCTCGCGTTCGTAATGCCTCAGCGGATTGGCACTTATCTCTCCGTACCAGCGGCGGCTGCGGAAAATATCCATCGCCGCATAGACGGCATCCCGCATGGACCCCTCGTCGGCCACCCCTTTCCCCGCTATGTCGTAGGCCACGCCGTGGTCGGGACTCGTACGCACCACCGGCAGCGACGCGGTGAAATTGACACCGCTCCGGCTGAGCGACTTGAAAGGTATCAACCCCTGGTCATGATACATCGCCAACACGGCATCGTATTTAGTATAACTACCCGAGGCAAAGAAACCGTCCGCCGCGAAGGGTCCGAAAGCCAATATCCCGCGCCGCACGGCTTCGGCAACGGCCGGCCGCACCATCTCCTCCTCTTCGCTGCCTATCACTCCGCCGTCGCCCGCATGGGGGTTCAGCCCGAGTACAGCGATACGCGGCTCCACGACCCTGAAATCGGTCACGAGCATACGCCGCAACTGCTCCAGCCGGCGCACAATCAATTCCGTCGAGAGCATTCCGCTCACCTGTGCGAGCGGAACGTGTATCGTCACAAGACCTACTTTCATGCGTTCGCTGCACATGACCATGAGGGGCTCGCCGCCGAACCGGTCCGCGAAAAACTCCGTGTGTCCGGTAAATCCGAAACCGGCCTCCTGCACGTTCTCCTTGTTGATAGGGGCCGTCACCACCACGTCGATGTCGCCCGCAGCGAGGTCGTCGGCCGCCCGGCGCAAGGCGTTCACCGCTTCGGCACCGCCCTCCCGCGTGGCCGTACCCGGTTCGATGCGCACCTCGCCGGTACCGGTCTCCACCAGGTTCACCCGCTTGGGACGCGCCTCACGCGCGCTTCCCGTTATCTGAAACGAAAAGGTCTCTCCTTCGGGCAATCCCTTCCGGTAATATGAGAACACCTTGGAAGAGCCGTACACCACCGGGACGAACAGTTCGCTCATCCGCGGGTCCGCAAGGGTTTTGATAATGACCTCCGGTCCGATGCCGTTGACGTCTCCCTGCGTGATGCCGACCCTTATCATCCTGTTTTCTGCCATAAGAATCTTCCTGTCGAAAATCCTCCGCCTGTCGGCGGAGCATCGTTTGAAATAACAAAGATACGAATAAAATACGATGACGCAATACGGTACACGGGCAATCTGAACTCCGGAACGAAAGAAAGCAACCGACGCATCGCCCGCATACAAAAGTCCGACAGCGGCATGGTCTTGCACGTTCGGCAAAAACGGGAAAATGCGACAAGAAAGACAAACAGGTGGGAAATACATACGGGAGCGACCGTACACAGCAAGCCGCGTACGTTTTCAGGCACATCCCCGGCAGCCGTTTCCATTCCCTCCCCGGCACATCGAACCGGAAGGTATCATCGTGCCGCACGTACACGCCTACGGAACTCGGCGCATACGATAGCCGTCGCGGCGGCTACGTTCAGCGATTCGGAGCCATGCCGCCCGGGCGGAAATGGCGGAATGAAGAGTTTCCGGTTCACCAGCGCGGCGGCCTGCGGGGAGATACCCCGTCCTTCGCTTCCCATGACGATGATGCCCCCGGCAGAGAGCTCCGCCCGGTAAAGGTCGTCTCCTCCGAGAAAAGTACCGTAAACAGCCTCCCCGCGCACGGCCGCCTCCGCCAGCGCCGAATCGAGAGGACCGTACCCTACCGATACCCGGAAAAGGGCTCCCATCGTGGCCTGTACCGCCTTGGGATTGTAGCAGTCCGCCGAATCGGGCGAACAAAACACCCTGCCAATCCCGAACCAGTCCGCTATCCGGATGATTGTCCCCAGATTACCGGGGTCCTGTACCCCGTCCAGGCAGAGGGAGAGTTCTCCGGCCGGGAAGGCTGCCTCCCCGCCGTCGGCGGGCATGCGTATCACGGCGAGCATGTCCGCAGGGGTTTTCAGATGGCTCATGCGCTCCATCTCGCTGTCGGACACCCGTTCGACGATGCCGCGGCGCACGGCCTCGTCCACCCCCCCGGCACCCTCTTCGCCGGTCAGGTAAATACGCTCTATGTCGGCTCCGGCCGCCAGGGCCTCGCCGACCATCTTGCGCCCCTCCGCCACGAAGAGGCCGTTCTCGCTGCGGGCCGCCTTGTCCGAAAGCGACCTGACCTGTCTTATGCGTGCTTTGGTGAGCATGGTCAGCCAAGAACGGTAAAGACGATATTGATGAACTGCACCACACCGTAGCCGAGCGCCTTCTCGTCGGGACGGAAGGTGCCCGTGTGTATCCGGCCCGCCGAACGGCTGTCGAAATACGCTCCGTCGCCCCCCACGCCGAGCCGGTAGTAGACCGAAGGGTACTCGAGCGTGTAGTATCCGAAGTCCTCCGCCGTGGGGCGCAGACCGAGGGATATCACCGCATCCTCCCCGAAAAGTCCCGCCGTGGCGCTCTCTACCCGCCGCGTCAGCTCCTCATCGTTGTAAACGCACGGATAGCCGTGGTTGATATCCACCTCGGTGGAGACGCCGAACCGGGCATCCACCTCTGCAGCGGCCTCGTGTACCATCTCTTTGACACGGCGGCGCCACGTCTCGTCGAATGTCCGCATCGTTCCCTCCATAAAGGTGCGGTCGGGCACGACGTTCGTCGCCCCGTCGGCCGTCACCCGACCGATGGAAACGATGGTGGGAAGCTCCGGCGAAGGATTCGCGGCAGGTATATCGTAGAGCAGCCGAATGAGTTCGGCCGCCGCCCGCACCGGGTCCTTTATCCGCTCCCGGAGAGCGGCATGTCCACCGACACCATTCACGCGAAAACGGAGTTCGTCGCTCGAGGCCATGTATTTTCCCCGCCGGAAACCGAACGTTCCCGTCTTGAGCATGGGTTCCACGTGCTGTCCGACGAACGCCGCGACGCGGTATCCGTCGAACGGACGTTCCCGCATCACCAGCGAAGCCCCGCCGGGGTTCAGCTCCTCGCCCGGCTGGAAAAGTCCGAACACCGTTCCGCAGAAGAGGTCGCGGTGACGGTTGAGGATTTTCAACGCCCCGAGCAGGATGGCCGTATGCATGTCATGGCCGCAGGCGTGCATCACCCCCTTATGGACAGAAGCGAATTCGAGTCCGGTCGCCTCCGCAATAGGAAGCGCATCCATATCGGCCCGCAGCACGAGCGCATCCCGCTCGCGGCCGACGCACGCCTTCGTCCCCTCGATACGGGCGAGGACACCCGTCCCCGCCACACTGCGGTATTCGATACCCTCGTGCTGGAGCGCCTCGGCCACGACCTTCGATGTTCGGTGCTCCTCGAACGAGAGCTCCGGGTGCTGGTGCAGGCTCCTGCGCCACATCATGACATGGAGGAACTCCCCGAGCGCCTCGTTGATGACTGTCTGTTTCTCCCTGTTATCCATATCTCCAATAGGCCTTCCCGGCCCGCATACTGAATCGCCAAAATCTGCCGCATCCGGAACATCCGCTCCCCGGGATACGGACAGCCCGTACCGCCATACGGAGCAACAAACGCCCCGCATTCTCCCGCCGACAAAGGGCTGCAAGGAACATGCCTCTTCTAAACGATATTTTTCGGCAGCAGCCTTTTCGCCTCCTCCGGAGTGATTCTCCGACGACGGGCATAATCGGCAAGCTGTTCGGCATCTATCTTGCCGACATCGAAATATTTCAGGTGCCGGTCGGCGAGTATCATTCCGCAAAGCGATTCGCCGGGGTCTATCATATAACTGTCCGTCAGCTTCATTCCCGTAATCCGCTCCGCATCGAGCAGCCGGAAGACCTCCTTTTTGAGCGAATGGTCGGGAACGGCCGGATACCCGAAGGCCATCCGCGCTCCCTGATAATTCCCGGCCAGAACCTCCTGCACCGGCATGGTCTCTCCGGCCTCAAACCCCCAGAGATCGCGGCGCACGGCCACATGCAGCGCCTCGGCGAAAGCCTCGGCCAACCGGTCGGCGAGCAGCTTCGCCAGGATGGCCCCGTATTCGTCGCCGCTCTCGCGCAGTCCGGTCACCAGTTCGTGCAGTCCGAAACCCGCACTGGCAGCAAAAAGGCAGACATAATCGTCCCCTTCCCCCTCCGGCAGCACGTAATCGGCGAGCGACAGGTTCTCCGCGGTCGAAGCCGACTGACAGCGGAGCTGCGGAAGAACTACCTTCCGCCCCTCCCGTTCCACCACGATATCGTCCCCGCGCGAGAAAGCGGGGAATATGCCCACGACCGCATTCAGGGTCAGCAGTTTTTCACGGCCTATCCGATAGAGCATGGTCTGCGCGTCGTCCACGAGTTTCCGCGCCTCCTCCCCCTTGTCGGACGAAAAGAGAATCTCCGGCCACCGTCCTTTCAGCCCCCACGAGGAGATAAAATAGCTCCAGTCGATATAGGGTATCACGTCGCATATCGGATAGTCGAGCAACTGCCGGATACCGGAGCTGCGCGGCAGCTCCACATCTTCGGCCCGTTTTACGTGCCGGTTCGTCCGCGCCAGCGCAAGAGGGAGCAAATTTCCCTCGCCGTGCGAAGCGGCATAACTGCGCCGCAGCTCCTCCTGTCTTCTCCGCAGGTCGGCGAGGAACTCCTCCCGCTCCGGGCCGAACAGTTTGCCGAGCACGACCACATTCTCCGACGCGTCGCGGCAGTGTATCACCGGGCCGGAATACTCCGGGGCTATCTTGACGGCCGTATGCACCCCCGACGTGGTGGCTCCGCCAACCACGACCGGAATCCTCACCCCGCGCCGCTCCAGCTCCCGCACCACCTTTATCATCTCGCCCAGCGAAGGCGTTATCAGCGCACTCAGCCCTATCACGTCAGCCCCCCATTCGAGGGCGGTATCCACGATATCCTCACACTCGACCATCACGCCCAGGTCCCGGATACGATAACCGTTGCAGGCCATCACCACCGACACGATATTCTTCCCGATGTCGTGCACGTCGCCCTTCACGGTGGCGAGCAGCGCCTTCTCTTTGCCGGAGTTCTCCGTACTGCCGCCCTCTATCAGCGGCGTCAGGGCACCGACCCCCTTCTTCATCACCCGTGCCGTCTTCACCACCTGAGGCAGGAACATCTTCCCCTGCCCGAAGAGTTCGCCCACATGCTCCATGGCGGGCATGAAACAGCGGTCGATGACCTCAAGGGGCGTCATTCCCTCTCCGACGGCCTCCAGCGCATCATCGGCAATACGGTCGGCGATACCCTTCACCATCGCATGGTATATCCGCTCCCCTACGGGCAGCGAACGCCACTCCTCGCCTGCGGCAGCTCTGCCTCCGGCCTCCTTCTCGCCCCGGACACGTTCGGCGTATGCGGCGAGGTTCTCCGCGGCCTCCGTCCGCCGCGCCAGCACCACATCCTCGGCCAGCGCGAGCAGTTCCGGTTCTATCTCTTCGTAAAGGTCCGTCATGGCCGGATTGACGATGCCGAAATTGAGGCCCGCCTTCCGGCCGTGGTACAGGAACACCGAGTGCATGGCCCGGCGTACACGGTCGACGCCCCGGAAAGCGAACGACAGGTTGCTGATTCCGCCGCTGACATTCACCCCCGGCAGGTTGGCCCGTATCCATTCGGTCGCCCGGATGAAGTCACGGGCATACACGTCGTGCTCCGGAATACCCGTCGCCACGGCCAGCACGTTCGGGTCGAAGACGATATCCTCGGGCGGAAAACCCGCTGCGGTCAGCAACCTGTAAGCCCGTGCGGCCACCTCTATCTTGCGCTCGTAAACGTCGGCCTGCCCGCGCTCGTCGAAAAGCATGACCACTGCCGCCGCACCGTACCGCCGGATGAGCGACGCACGGTGCAGGAAGGTCTCTTCGCCCTCCTTGAGCGAAATGGAGTTCACGATGCTCTTGCCCTGCACGCACTGAAGTCCCGCCTCCAGCACCTCCCACGACGAAGAGTCTATCATCACGGGGACGCGCGCTATCTCCGGCTCGGCAGCGGCCATATTGAGAAACCTGCGCATCGCTGCCGGGCCGTCTATCATTCCGTCGTCAAAACAGATGTCGATGACCTGTGCGCCCCCCTCTATCTGATTGCGGGCCACGGCGAGCGCCTCCTCGAAACGCCCTTCGCGTATCAGACGGGCGAACTTGGCCGAACCGGCCACGTTCGTGCGTTCGCCGACACTCACGAAACCTGTCATCTCATCCACTACGAGGGGTTCGAGCCCGGCAAGCATCGTCCGGTGCCGCGGGACCGGCAGCGGACGCGGCGGATAGCGCCGTGCGGCCTCCGCAACGGCGCGTATATGGTCGGGCGTCGTACCGCAGCATCCGCCCGCGATATTGACCAGCCCCTGCCGGAAATACTCCTCCATCTGCACCGCCATGGTCTCCGGCGATTCTTCGTATTCGCCTGCGAGGTTCGGCAAGCCGGCATTGGGATAGACCGATACCGGACACTCCGCGATGTCGGCCATCCGTTTGAGGTAGGGCAGCAATTGCCGCGCCCCGAACGAACAGTTAAAACCGACGGCCAGCGGCCGGGCATGCGCGACCGATGCGTAGAATGCCTCGACGGTCTGTCCGGAGAGCGTCCGTCCGCTGTTGGTGAGCGTTCCCGACACGATAAGGGGAAGCTTCCTTCCGCGCGAGGCGAAGACCTCCCCGGCGGCGAATATCGCCGCCTTGCAGTTGAGCGTGTCGAAAAAGGTCTCGAACTGGATGATGTCCGCGCCGCCGTCCACCAGCCCCTCTATCTGAGGAGTATAAGCGGCAACGAGCCCTTCGAAATCGACCTCGCGGCGCGCGGTGTCGTTCATGTCCGTGGCGATGGAGGAGGATTTGCTCGTCGGCCCCACCGAACCGCTCACGAACCGTGGCCCCGCCTGCGGATGCTCCCGCATGTAGTCGTCCGCCGTCCGTCGGGCCACCTGTGCCGCAGCGCGGCTAATCGCATACGCATGTTCCTGCAGACCGTAATCGGCGAGCGAAATGCGGTTCGCATTGAACGAATCGGTCGTAATGATGTCGGCACCCGCCTCCAGATAGGCGCGGTGTATCTCCCCGATGACCTCCGGCCGGGTAAGGGCCAGCAAATCGTTGCACCCTTTCAGCGGGAGATGCCACGATGCGAACTCCTCGCCCCGGTACTCCTCTTCCCGCAGGCCGTACCGCTGTATCATGGTACCCATACCGCCGTCGAGGATGACAATCCGCTCCCCGATAATATCGTATAACTCTTTTCCCATTCTCCCTTACGGAGCTCTCACTCCTCTCCTTTTTCTTTCTCGAATATCTCTACTTTATAAAGTTTGTTCCAGTTCTTTCCGGTCACATAGATGTCTCCCGATGCGGCATCGTAAGCGATACCGTTGAAAACATCCGTTTCCGGCGTCCGGTCCGAAGGCTCCTGCAGGCCTTCGAAGTCCACCACCCCGGTCACCTCGCCCGTCTGCGGGTCGATGACGACCACCTGGTCGTACAGATAAAGATTGGCCCAGATGCGCCCCTCTATCCACTCCAGTTCGTTGAGCATGTCCACCGGCCGCCCCTTGGCCGTAACCTGCAGCGTCCGCACCACGCCGAAATTCTCCGCATCGCGCACATAAATTTTGTCGGAACCGTCGCTCATGTAGAGATACTCCCCGTCGGTGGTCAGCCCCCACCCTTCGCCGTCGTATACGAACGAACGGAGCGGCCGGAAATCCTCCGCATCATAGACGAACGCACGGCCCGCCACCCAAGTCAACTGGTATATCTTGCCGCCGAGGTATGCGATACCCTCGCCGAAATACTTTCTCTCCAGTCCCACGCGCTGCAGCACGCGCCCGGTCGCCGGTTCCACCCGCCGAAGCTCCGAACGCCCGTTCTGGCCCGTTCCCTCGTACAGATACCCGTCGAGCCAGAACAGTCCCTGCGTATAGGCTCCGGTATCGTGGGGATAAACGGCCTTCACACGGTAGGTGTATTCCGCCGGTTCGCGGAAGGAGACCGGGGCCTGAGGCGCAGCAGGTGCGGCCGCAGTCCGCTTCGCCGTCCCGCGCCCGCCGCAGGATACGGCCAGCGCGAGTATAACATAAAGTACGACTATCCTTTTCATCATTTTGAAATTTACCGGAATGTACAAAGTTACGCAAAATATGCCGAAACGCATATACCGTCCCGCCAAATAGCGGCGAAACCCTCCGGCGATTGCCATAATTTTATTAATTTTGCCCAATTAAAACCGACTGGGTATGCTTACTTTGAAACAAATCCGGGAAGAGAGGCAGCGCACCGTGGAGCGCCTCGCCGTCAAGGGAGTCGATGCGGCCCCGGTGATTGAAAAAATCATAGCGGAGGACGACCTGCGCCGTTCGCTCCAGCAGCGGCTGGACGGCTGCCTTGCCGAACAGAACGCCCTCTCCAAAGAGATAGGAAAGCTCTTTGCCGCGGGACGACGCGAAGAGGCCGACGCGGCCAAGGGACGGGTAACGCTCTTGAAGGAGGAGTCGAAAACACTCGAAGAGCAGCTCCGCGAGGCCGCCGACCGCATGAACGCGCTCATCGTTACCCTGCCCAACGTACCGACCGAAATCGTACCGGCGGGCAGGAGCGCCGAAGAGAACGAAGTGGTCAAAATCACGCCGCTGCCCGAGGCACTGCCCGAAGGGGCGCTTCCACACTGGGAACTGGCGCGCAAATACGGCATTATCGATTTCGAGCTGGGCGTGAAGCTCACGGGAGCCGGATTCCCCGTCTATAAGGGACAGGGAGCAGCTCTGCAGCGAGCCCTCATCTCCTTCTTCCTCGACCGCAACACGAAAGCGGGCTACACGGAGGTGATGCCCCCGTTGATGGTGAACGAAGCGTCGGGCTTCGGCACGGGCCAGCTTCCCGACAAGGAGGGGCAGATGTACCACGTAACGCAGGACAATTTCTACCTCATTCCTACGGCCGAAGTTCCCGTGACGAACATCTACCGCGACGTTATCCTCGACGGAGCGGAACTTCCCGTGCGCATGACCGCCTACACGCCCTGTTTCCGCCGCGAGGCCGGCTCATACGGCAAGGACGTGCGCGGCCTCAACCGCCTGCACCAATTCGACAAGGTGGAAATCGTGCGCATCGAAAGGCCCGAAAATTCCTATGCCGCACTCGACGAAATGGTGGCCCATGTGGAAGGCATCGTGAAAGAACTGGAACTTCCCTACCGCATCCTGAGGCTCTGCGGCGGAGACATCAGCTTCACGTCGGCCCTCACGTACGATTTCGAGGTATGGTCTGCTGCCCAGAAGCGATGGCTGGAGGTCTCCTCCGTGTCGAATTTCGAGACTTTTCAGGCCAACAGGCTAAAGCTTCGCTACCGCGACACCGACCGGAAAATCCAGTTAGCCCACACACTCAACGGCAGTTCGCTCGCCCTGCCGCGCATTGTGGCCGCGCTGCTGGAAAACAACCAGACGCCCGACGGCATCCACATTCCCGCGGCGCTCGTCCCCTTCACCGGGTTCGACCGGATAAAATAACGGATTGCCCCGTACATGCCAGCGGCCTGCCGGATACCCGGCAGGCCGCTCTCTTTTTTCTCCCGCTGCGGCCGGCCACCCTTGCTCCGAAAGGACCACTGGCGAGAATCGCCCGGCGGTACCTTTCGTTCCCGCTCTGTCCTCTTCCTAATCCCTACATCGTTCTCCGCTTCCTCTGCCGCCGGGAAAACGGACAAAAGCCATCGGGAAAACGCACCGGTACCCGAGAAATACGGGAACGTCCCCGCAAACAGCGGACGCGGCGGAAAATCTCCGCCGCGTCCATTCCTGTTACCGAATCGCCTGTTCTCACTTCCATCCCGGTGAAACCGGAGGCTGCGGTACGAAACTCTCGGTCGAAGCCATCCCTCCCGACGTCTGCGGCAGAAGCGAAGGATAGAAGAACAGTATGTCGACCTGAGCCCCCGCATCGTTGTTCCAGAAAGCGTATCCGATGACGTCATAGCTATCCCACGACTCATCGAAGGAAACCCCGTCCGCACTCCAGGTACCGTACAGACTGTAACCATTTCCGATGTACATTCCCGAAGTAAAAGGCTCGAAGGTAACGTTCGCTCCGGCAGCCGCTACCGGAGTGCCTCCGGCGAATTCGATGCGGCCGTCCGTAAAGTAGGCCCGGACGGCATCGTCGGTCACCACGGTACCGGACATACTGTTCATCAGGCCGGAAACCAGATAGGACTTGCCGACCACTTCCTCGCGCACCGTAACGGGTTGCCAATAGGGGCCGTTCGCCTTCGCCGCATCGGTATAGAACGTCAGGGCCCAGGTACCTATGTATTTCCGGTATGCCTCGCTGTCCTCGCCCGGTATCAGGTCGAGCGTAGTGAAATCGGCGCGATAGAATCCGCCGGCCACTCCGTCGGCATCGAACGCAAGGGCTGCGACCGTATAATCGGTGAGCGGCTTGAAATTGACGAATTCACGCTCTACCGATGCCGATTCGCTCTCGAACTCCAGCAAATTGCCTCCGCCTGCAAGCGTTGCCTTCAGGTCCTCGTCGCTCACACCGCCCTGGAACGCTCCGAAGCGGACATATGCACTGCCGTCATTGACGAAACGTACGACGAACGACCGGTCGGACGCATCGACGTCCAGACTGCTCAACGCCGCCGCACTGCGCTGTGCCTCCACCGTGAAAGTACAGAGTTCGCCGATGCCGTCCGCCGACTCCGGTACCGCCAGCACGACATAGCGGTCGGCCTGTCCCGACGAGACCGAAAGAGTCCGAACCGCCTCGTCCGCCGGATACACGCTTCCCTCGCTCAGCAGGCCCCGCAGTTCATCCGCATACTGTTTTTTAAAGGAGTTCTCGTAACCGGCTTCGGTATATACGACCAGCCAATAGCGTTCAACGGCCTCAGAGGAGAATTCGAAACGAAGCTCCAACCGGTCGGCCGCAAGCCACGCATAAGAGCCGGTCATCCGTTCCCCGCTCCGTACCAACGCTTTGGTACGGTAGGTCTCCGTCACCGGCTCCAACGGCCGATGGTCGGCATCGTAAGGCTGGGCATAAACGACATACTCCGTCTCCGGCTCCACGGAAAATTCGCCGGGAATATCCCCGAACTGCTCCTGATACGCTTGGTTGGCCAGAATGAACTCCTCCATCGTATGACCGGCATTGTCCGCGAACCACTGCTCCAACACCGCCTTCTCTACATAGCCCGGTATGAAGGACGCGCATCCTTCCGCCATCACGAAGTTCACCAACATCCGATAGGGCGAATAGTTCTTCTGGTCAATGGTCATGATGACGGCGCCGGTCTTCTCCGCCCCGTCGAATACGAGTCCCTCGACAGGCAGCACCGTATTGCGGGCGACGGTTATCGGCGACGCCAGCGTGCGCTCGACATATCCTCCCTCCTTATCGAACAAACGGACGGTAAGCGCATCGTATTCCGCAGGCGGAACGGCGACATACACCGACAGAGGCGTATCGGAAAGCTGCGTATCGATACCCGTTACGGTCACCGAGCGGGCAGTCTGCTCCGTCTTCGCATAACCGACGAAAGAACCGTCGGCACCAAAATACATCCTGCCCGAAAGATTCAGCGCCTGCTCGCTCAAATCGGTATTGCTCGTCAACATGAGTTTGGAAAGCACCGTACTGCCCGTAATGCGCAGTTCCAGCAATCCGAATACGTTCCGGAAAGCGAGACCGGATTCCGGGTCGCTGCCCGAAGCGACCATGGGATTGCAATCCGAAGCGAACGTTCCTGCCACATAAGTCTGTCCGGTAGGTATCTCCATAGCCACCGACCCCGAATCATAAACCGCACCTGCGGCCGGGTACGCCGCATAATACATACCGTCGGAACCGGCATCGAGCCAATCGCCGGTGAAAGTCGCCGAACGCTCCCCGGCTCCGTCCGTCAATCCGAACATGGAGCTGCTGCCGCTGTCGTTCATCAGAAGAAACGAGTCACCCTCGTTCCACACGACCGAATAGTCGGCACCCAGTGCGGTACGTGTCACCTCCGTCGTCGCACGGATGGTCATCCCGCTTTGCGGCCCTACCGGCTCCGGCCCCTGCGTACACGAAAAGAGCAGCACCGCCGCAGCGGTCACCGCCGTGCAAAGGCCGCACATCACATTCCGTCCAATCTGTTTCATAGTCCTGAATTTAAGGTTAATGTTTAGCCAAAGATAAAGATACATTTTCGCATTTAAAACATTATATATAAACGATATAAATTATCCGGAAAAGCACCGCTGCGGCGCCAGGAGGTACGGCGCACGCCTCGCCGGGAGACCGCCGGAAGCGCCACCGACAGGGATACTCCATCCTCTCCCACGGCCGATAGCCGCCCTTTCGTCCGGCAAAATAAAATAATCCGGAGGCCGTTTATTTTATACAAGATAAAATACTATCTTTGCGAAGTTTTTAACGACACTTAAACACTAAAGAAATGGCTTACAAAATTGATGAGAATGTCTGCATCTCCTGCGGCTCATGCGCCGGAGAATGTCCCACCGAAGCGATTTCGGCCGGTGATAACTCCTATGTTATCGACGCCGACAAATGCATCTCCTGCGGCACCTGCGCAAGTGTTTGCCCGACGGAGGCTATTTCGGAGGAGTAAACCGGATATTTCCAGAATACGAAAGAGGGGTATGGCAGCGGCCGTGCCCCTTTTCGTTTCCCCTGCCGGAACGTCCTCCCCGCTTTCCGCCCGGCAGACCGCTATTTTTCGTAACTTCGCATGCAAAAAGGGAAAACACGATGAATTTCGAAACCATCCGCGGCAAAGCGCTCGACCGGGTGCCGCTCACTTTCGACGAAGCGCTGTGGCTCTACGAAACGGTCCCGCCCGCACGGCTTTTCCGCCTGGCCGACGCACTGCGCCGCAGTGCGGTGGAAGAGCCCGGTACCGTGACCTGGCAGATAGACCGCAACGTCAACATCACCAACGTCTGCATCTCGGGCTGTAAGTTCTGCAATTTTCACTGCCGGCCCGGCGAGCGCACCGCCTACATCACGACCCCCGAAGCCTATGACGCCAAGATAGAGGAGACCCTGCGGTTGGGCGGCGACCAACTGCTGCTGCAGGGCGGCCTGCACCCCCGCCTCGACATCGCCTTTTACGAAGAGCTCTTCCGCGGCCTCAAGGCCCGCCATCCGGAAATCCGGCTCCATGCCCTCGGTGCCCCGGAGGTCGCCCACATCGCCCGTATCAGCTGCCTCTCGATAGGCGAGACGCTGCGACGGCTGCACGAGGCAGGGCTCGATTCGCTGCCCGGCGCGGGCGCGGAGATTCTCTGCGACGAAGTGCGCCGCCGCATCTCACCCGGCAAACCCTCCGTCGCGCAATGGTGCGAAGTGATGCGCGAAGCCCACCGGATAAACCTGCCCACCTCGGCTACCATGATGTACGGCCATGTGGAGACACCCGCCCAGCGCATCGAACACCTGCTGCTGCTGCGCGACCTGCAGGCCGATTGCCCGGAGGGCCACTACGGCTTCATCGCCTTCATCCCGTGGATATTCTGCAGCGAGGGTACCCGGCTCGAAAAGGAGGGGGTACGTTCCCGCTTCTCCCCGCTCGAATACCTGCGTCTCATCGCCGTCAGCCGCATCGTACTCCACAACATACGCAACATACAGGCTTCGTGGCTCACCGTCGGCAAGGCCACGGCACAGATAGCCCTGCACTGCGGAGCCAACGATTTCGGCTCGATAATGATAGAGGAGAACGTGGTCTCCTCGGCAGGCGCCCGCAACGCTTTCGATGCCGAAGGCATCCAGCGGGCCATCCGTGAAGCGGGTTTCACTCCACAGCTGCGCGACCAGCTCTACCGAAAGCGCGACTACGCCGCGGCCCTCTCCCGGCAGTAACCTCCGGCCCCGAAACAAACGGAACAACAGCCCTGCAACGAGAAGGCCCGCAAAGAGTAAAACGGGGGCGTCTCCTCCCGGTGTCCGCAGTTTTCCGCTCCGGCGAAATCGGCAGCATCCGGACTGCCGCACAAAACCGTCCGACACGCCGGACATTGCCGTTCCGACGGGCAGTACGGAACGAAGCCGCTCCAGGAAACAGGCATGCAGCGGAAAGGCTCGCTCAAAACACACGGGAACCGGCCGGGCCGCCGAACCGCAAAGCCCGTCAGGCACAACGGAGGAACATCCACGGACAACCCGTCGAACCGAAACGTTCCGGATGCCGAAGAGCGACAGACACAACGGAGGGGCCGCATCGGTCGATGCGGCCCCTCCGTTGCATCCGCCCCCCGGCGGACTATTTCGCGGCGCGCTTGCGCTCCGTCTCGTCGAGCAGGATTTTCCGCAGCCGCATCGCCTTGGGCGTCACCTCCACATACTCATCCTCCTTGATATACTCCAGCGCCTCTTCGAGCGAAAAGATGACCGCCGGAGCGATGTTCATCTTCTCGTCGGAACCGCTCGCCCGCATGTTGGTCAGCTTCTTCGACTTGGTCAGGTTGATGGTGATGTCCCCCTCGCGGGTGCTCTCGCCCACCACCTGGCCGCAATAAATCTCGTCGCCGGGCGATACAAAGAAACGGCCCCGGTCCTGGAGCTTGTTGATGGCATAGGCATACGCCTGCCCCGTCTCCATGGCTATCAGCGAACCGTTGCTGCGCATCTCTATTTCTCCCTTGTAGGGCTCGAAATCCTTGAACCGATGCGCCATCACCGCCTCGCCGGCCGTAGCGGTCAGCAGGTTGCTCCTCAGCCCGATGATGCCCCGCGAAGGGATGTCGAACTCCAGCCTCGTGCGGCCGTTCTCCGACACCATGTTCACGAGCGTCCCCTTGCGTTTGGTGGTCATCTCGATGGCCTTGCCGGAGTATTCGTCGGGCAGGTCGATGGTCAGCTCCTCCACCGGTTCGCACTTTCGGCCGTCGATTTCCTTGATAATGACCTTGGGTTGTCCCACCTGCAGCTCGTACCCCTCCCTGCGCATCGTTTCGATGAGCACGGAAAGGTGCAGCACGCCGCGCCCGTACACCACGAAGCTGTCCGCCGTCGCACCGGGCTCCACGCGCAGGGCGAGATTCTTCTCCAGTTCCCGGTCGAGCCGCTCCTTGATATGGCGGGAAGTCACGTACTTGCCGTCACGGCCGAAGAAGGGGGAATCGTTGATGGTAAAGAGCATGCTCATCGTGGGCTCGTCGATGGCTATCGGTTCGAGCGGTTCGGGGTTGTCGTAATCGCATATCGTGTCACCTATCTCGAAACCCTCGATACCCACAATGGCGCATATCTCGCCGCACGGCACCTCTTCGGCCTTGCTCTTTCCGAGCCCCTCGAAGGTCATCAGGTCCTTGATTCTGGTCTTCACCATCGTCACGCCGTCGCGTTTGGCGAGCGTCACGTTCATGCCCGGCCGAAGTGTGCCGCGCGTCACCTTGCCCACGGCGATACGCCCCACGTAAGGAGAGTATTCGAGCGAGGTGATGAGCATCTGCGGAGTCCCCTCCACACGGGCCGGTTCGGGAATATCGTCGATTATCGCGTCGAGCAGCGGTGTGATGTTGTCGGTACGTTCGCCCAGTTTGTTGGACATCCACCCCTGCTTGGCGCTGCCGTACACGGTACGGTAGTCGAGCTGCTCCTCGTTGGCATTGAGGGTGAACATCAGGTCGAACACCTGCTCGTTCACGAACTCCGGACGGCAGTTGGGCTTGTCCACCTTGTTTATCACCACAATGGGTTTCTTGCCCAGCGCCAGCGCCTTCTGAAGTACGAACCGCGTCTGGGGCATGGTCCCCTCGAAAGCGTCCACAAGCAGCAGCACTCCGTCGGCCATGTTCAGCACGCGCTCCACCTCGCCCCCGAAATCGGAGTGACCGGGCGTGTCGATGATGTTTATCTTGTAGTCCTTATAGATGACCGAAACATTCTTGGAGAGAATCGTGATTCCCCGCTCCCGTTCGATATCGTTGTTGTCGAGTATGAGTTCGCCCGCCGAAGCGGCGTTCCGGAACAGATGTCCCTGGAGTATCATTTTATCCACCAGCGTGGTTTTGCCGTGGTCTACATGGGCGATGATGGCGATGTTGCGAAGTTTCCGCATCTGATATCCTTTCCGTTATACAGCCCGCCGCAGAAGCGCAGGAACAACGCCGGCAGGCAGTTATCAACACATTGGCCGGAAGCGTACCTACACGTCTTCCGATTAGGGCGCAAAGGTACGAATAAATCGCCGATTTCATACAAAAATTTCCGTCTCTCCGACGGACGGGCAACGCCGCCACGACGGGACGGCACTCCGCACTGAAAATTATCGTCCCCATTTATGCCGATTCTAATCCAATCGGGATTATCTTTGCAACTTCAGCGAGGAATCACATATGAAGGATATCATCAATATCGTATGCGACGAAGGGGCCACGTCCCGGGTCGTGATAGGTTCCGTAGAGGAGAACTTCGAGAGCCTGCTGCCCGGGGGAACGCCCCGCATCATCATCGTGACCGACGCCAAGGTACATGCCAACAACCTGGCTTTCGTCAATGCGCACGAACATATCGTCATCGGTCAGGGCGAAAGCAGCAAGACTTTCGTCAAGCTCGAAGAGGTCTACCGCCAGCTCCTCCACATGGGGGCCGACCGGAGCACCTTCATCGTCGGTATGGGCGGCGGCATCGTGACCGACGTCACCGGTTTTGTCGCCTCCACCTACATGCGGGGCGTCCGTTTCGGATTCCTGCCCACTACCCTCCTCGCACAGGTCGATGCGAGCATCGGCGGCAAAAACGGCGTGAACCTCGACGGATACAAGAACATCATCGGAGTCTTCAACCAGCCGGAATTCGTCCTCTGCGACCCCGAGCTGCTCTCCAGCCTCCCCGACCGGGAGTTCCGGGCGGGTCTGGCCGAGGTAATAAAGGCGGGCATCATCGGCGACGCGGAGCTCTTCTCCATGGTGGAGAGGCACTCCTTCGAGGAGATACGTTCCGACGCTCCCCTGCTGCGCGAACTCATCATCCGCTCCATCCGGGTGAAGACGGCGATAGTGGAGCACGACCAGCGCGAACGGGGCGAACGGCGCAAACTCAACCTCGGCCACACATTCGCCCATGCGATAGAGAAAAGTTTCACCAACCTCTCCCACGGCGAAGCCGTAGCGGCCGGCATGGCCATCGTCTGCGACGCGGCGGTACGCGCAGGCAAGCTCGACGAAGCCACGGCGGACCGTATCCGAAACGTCATCAGCAGCATGGGCCTGCCCACGGAGTACCCGGTAGAGATGAAACAGCTGCTTATTGCCATCCGTGCCGACAAGAAACGGGAAGGCAACGGCATCTACCTCGTCTTTCCGCGTGCCATCGGCGAATGTTCGGTGGAGATGGTGAATACCGACAGCCTCGAAGACATCTTCCTCGACGCGGCGAAGGCACCCCAGAAACCGGCGCCGCAGTCCGCCGTACCGGAAGAAGCCCCGGAAGTTCCCGGAAGTCTCAGCGCCTCAGAAGCTCTTTGATACGTGCCAGTCCCGAACGTGCCATCGGTGTCGCCCCGAACCGCGCGTCGAACTCTGCCTGTGTCATCTCCAGCCACCGGCAGGCGGGCATATCAGCCGGACTGAAAAGCGGCCGGAAGCGAGGATTCGCAAAGAAAGGGGCCCGGAGGTTATAGGGACACACGTTCTGACAGTCGTCACACCCGAATATCCATCCCGCCGTAGAAGCTCCGATGCGTTGCGCAAGCGCCGGGACCCGTTCCGGATGCGGTTCGACGGTCAGCCGGGAGATACACCGGCGGGCATCCAGCCCCTCGCCTGTCAAAGCGCCTGCCGGACAATGTTCCACGCACCTCCGGCACGCACCGCAGCCGATACCCTCATAGGGCCGGTCATAAATATCGACCGGCACATCCACCACCAGTTCGCCGAGCAGCAGGAAAGAGCCGTAACGGGGCGAGACGAGCAGCGTATTGCGTCCTATGAAACCGAGACCCGCTTCGCAGGCGAGCCGTTTCTCCAGCAGCGGAGCCGTATCCGTAAAGGCTCTGAAACCCGTTCCGTCCTCCTTCAGTCCCAACCGCGCAGCGGTCTCGTACAGCATCTCCTTCACCGCGACATGATAATCCCCCGAACGGGCATACGACGCCACCTTGGGTACCGCCGTATCGCCGTAACCGAGGCTCGTATCATTCTTGTAGGAGACACCGCAGACCACCACCGAGCGCGCTCCGGGCATCAGTTCCGCCGGAGAGAAACGCTTCTCCACATTCCTGCGTAGATACCCCAGTCCTCCGTCGAACCCCCGCTCCAGCCACCCCTCGAAAAAGGTCTGTTCGGCACTGAAATTGCGCACACGACAGATACCGCACAGGTCGAAACCGGCGGCAGCGGCGGCCTGCTTTATTTCACGGGCTTGCAACATATTGACCATTTGCGGCAAAAATAACGATTAATAAAAGGAGTAGGAAATAAATATAATTAACTTTGCGTTGTGTAGGAAAAGGAACGGCGGGCCGGTCAGCGCGTTACGCAGCGTGCGGCCGAACGGTGCGACGAGGCGGCCGGAAGTGCAGCGGACTCGTCCGGACACAGGCAGGCGGCCGCGCCTCCTACGGAACGCAAGAGCCCGCGGCAAGGGTTCACAACATATCATTTCCCAATGGAATTCCAGACTCTCAAAGAACTATATGCCCACAGCATCAAGGCCTACGGCAACCGGCCTTCGTTCTCGATGCTCGAACGCGAATCCATGACGTACAACGATTTCGACGACCGGGTGGAGTACGTGCGCGGTATCCTGCTCGGAGCCGGCATCGGCAGCGGCGACAAAGTGGCGCTGCTGAGCAGCAACATGCCCAACTGGAGCGTCTGTTATTTCGCCATCGTCACCTCCGGCATGGTCGCCGTTCCGATACTGCCCGATTTCTCCGGCAGCGAGCTGGACATGATAATCACCCATTCCGAAGCCAAAGCGCTTTTCGTATCCGACAAGCTCTACACGCGCATCTCCAAGGAGGTGGTGGAACGGATGAACATCGTGGTACGCACCAAGAACCTCGGTATCATCGCCCGCACTTCGTTCGAACTCGGGGCCATGACCGAACCGAAACCGGAAGACCTGGCGGTGATAATCTACACATCGGGAACGACCTCTTCGCCCAAGGGCGTCATGCTCACGCACTACAATCTCGCGGCACAAATACAGATGGACCGCGACCTGTTTTTCGTGAAGCCGGACGACATCTTCCTTTCGATACTCCCCCTCTCCCACACCTACGAATGTTCGCTCGGCATGCTGCTGCCGTTCATGTGCGGCGCTTCGGTGGTGTACGTAGACAGACCGCCGACGGCATCCAACCTGCTGCCCGCGCTCAGGGAGGTACGCCCGACGGTGATGCTCAGCGTCCCGCTGGTCATAGAAAAGATATACAAAAGCCAGGTGGCCGGGCGGTTCAATTCGTCGGGCCTCCTGCGGCAACTCTACGGGAAACCGTTCTTCAGAAAGATGATACACCGCATAGCGGGGCGGCAGCTTTACAAACTCTTCGGAGGACGGCTGCGCTTCTTCGGCATCGGCGGAGCGAAGCTCGACACGGAGGCGGAACGGTTCCTGTCGGAAGGAAAGTTCCCCTACGCCATCGGCTACGGCCTGACCGAAACGGCCCCGCTGATTGCCGGAGCGGTACCGTCTAACGTGCGGCTCGGCTCTACGGGACCGGTACTGCCGGGTATCGAGGCACGGCTCGAAGATACGAACGAATTCGGCGAGGGGGAACTCGTGGTCAAAAGTCCCTGCACAATGCTGGGATACTACAAGAATCCGGAACTCACCGCGGAGGTTTTCACACCCGACGGTTGGTTCCGCACGCGCGACCTCTGCGCCTTCGACCCGGACGGATTCCTCTACATCAAGGGGAGGCTCGGCAGCATGATAGTCGGGCCGAACGGCGAGAACATCTACCCGGAGGATATCGAAAGCGTTCTGAACAGCCATTTTCTGATAAGCGACTCCATCGTGACGCAGGAGCAGGGCAAACTCGTGGCGCTCGTCCGTTTCGACCGGGCCGAACTGGAGAAACGCTACCACGAATTCCGGGACGACCTTGCCACGACCATGGAGGATATCAAGGCCGACGTGATAAAATACGTCAATTCGAAGGTCAACAAATCCTCCAAAATAGCCACCATCGAGGAGCAGGAACACGACTTCGAAAAGACGCCTTCCCATAAAATCAAACGCTACCTCTACACCCGCAAACCGAAGGAAGAGAAGGAACACCCGCAAACGCCGGCAGACAAACGGTAAGAAGACCGGACGTTCGTTCCGCCTGTAGGAAATGAACGAAACGCTCCCCTACCCCCGGAAAGCGGCCGTTTCCCGCACCGGCCCCGTACAAGGGAGGCGTTCCGAAAAAGCCTCCTCCGTCGCCCGCCTCTTACTACGGCAGCGGCCCCGTTATCAGGCGGCACGCCTCCGCCGGGACAGCTTCGGGAAGAGTTTGCGGAAACGCACCAGATAAGCGGTGATGCTGCCTCCGGCTACGATGAAGGTCACGGCCAGAATTATCATCACTATCCCGCACACTATCCTCGGCGTCAGCGCCTCTCCAAATACCGTCACCCCGAAGAAAACGGCGGTCACGGGTTCCAGTGCGCCGAGTATCGCGGTAGGCGTGGAACCTATGTACTGTATGGCGCTGGTCGTACAAAGAAACGATATGGCCGTGGGAAAGACCGCCAGCGCAAGCAGATTGCCCCACGAATACCACCGGTCGGGGAGACACACGTCCCGGCCGAAATCCAGCCGGACGAGGAACAGCGACAGGCCGAACAGCAGCACATAGAAGGTGACCTTGAGTGTCGCCACACTCTTCAGCGCCGTCTGATTGACACCCACGATATAGATGGCATAAGCCAATGCCGAAACCAGCACGAGTACGGTTCCCGTCAGGCTCAGGGTGGTTCCGTCGCCGCTCCGGTAGAGCAGCGCGATGCCGACCAGCGCGAGGACGATGCACAATCCGGTCTGCATCGTCAGTTTCTCCTTGAATACGAGGGCCATAATCAAAGCCACCAGCACCGGATAGACGAACAGGAGCGTGGAGGCTATTCCGGCATCCATATAGTTGTAACTGAGGAAGAGCGTGAGCGACGACAGGGCCACGAGAAGGCCCATGACTATCAGAGGTACTATCTCTTTCCGCTTGAGCCTGAAATCGCGTCCCCGGGCCTTAATCATGATACCCAGCAGAGGAATGGCGAGCAGATACCTGAAGAAGAGCACCGAATCGGGGTCCATCCCCTCCTTGTAGAGCGGAAGCGCGAACAACGGATTCATTCCGTACGATGCCGCCGCAACGGCCCCCAGCACATAACCTTTCAGCTTCGTATTCATGAAGAGTCTTAATTTTTCCGCGCAAATATAACGAATATATCCGGTGAAAAACCGAAAACGGACGGCAGGTATAAGCCCGGCCCGCAAATGTGATGCGGTCGAGACGGCCATACCGCACCTTACGACCGGGTACGCTGCACACAAATAAAAAAGGGATTGCATCTTGCAATCCCTTTTCCTTGCTGCCGGAAAGGATACCGTGCCCCTGTCCGCTTACGGACACCGGCTTGCCGAACTCTCCCGGCCAAATCCGCTTTCCTTCCTCAGAAAACCTCTTCCGTACCGAGAATCTGCGTCATGCAGTGCGCCGCACCGTATCCTCTGGTCAGGTTGGGGAGCGGTATCCACGTCACATCGACGCCGTGCGCCGCCAACGCCTGCTGCAGCTCCTGCGACTGTCCGGCGACGGCCATGATGCGGCGCGGGCCGATGGTCAGGTAGTTGTTGGCGTAATTCAGCTCGTCCGGCCGCGATATGGGAATGACTTTCACGCCGAGCGTCTTTTCGAGGAAATCTACGAAACATGCGCCTTCGACCGTCCTGCTGTACCGGCCATTCTTCCGCTCGTACACATCTACCGTCAGGTACTGCGACGAATCGGGCCCGGCCTTGTAGCGGTTTGCCGACAGCGTCACCAGGTCGCGGTCGATGCAGTTGAAATAGGTATCGAGGTGCATCTGTTCCTGTTCGAGCCAGTTGTCCCGAACAACCATGAGCCTGTCCGTACCGAGCCAGTCGTTCTCCATGAGCTGGTCGATGGCCTTCTGCGTCGTGCGCAGCCCGCATCCGATAAAGGCGCTGCTGCCGAAAGGCAGAAAGTCTCCCCCCTCGAGATAAGCCCCCTCGCCGCTGATACGGCCTATCGGCGGCATTCCTATCTTATTGAGGCAAAATTCGGCTACGCGGCTCTCCACTTCCCGCTGGGGCGAGTGCATGCGGGCGATGACCAACCCTTTGAAAGTCGCTATCATCTGGTCGCGCATGTAGAAGAGATTCATCATCGGCCGCTGCCTGTAAGTGGCCGCGAAACCGGTATTCCCCTCCGTATGCGACAGCACCACTTCCGGCTGAAGCAGGATGATGCGCAGCAGGTCCTTGGGATTGGCCTTGCGGAGCACCTCCTCCTTGTATGCCCGCTGGGCATCGCGCTGGGCAGGGATAGCGTCCGTATTGTACACGAGAAACTCTCCGGCAAAGGTACGCAGGGCGTCGAGCGCCGGCCCCTCCACCGCATTACCCTCCCCGTCGAGCGTACCGTCGAGAAGCACCTCCCTAACGGTCAGTACACGGGCACCGGCCTCCGTCAGTGCCTTCCGGTAATTCCTGTGCTCCCTGGAGGCCTGGTCCACATTGAAATAATCCGCGAACAGAGCCGCATCGGGATGTATCACACCGAGAAACAGCTCCTCGGTGGGTTCATGCATCAAAATAGTCATAACTGTTCGATATCGTTTGGCGGAGCGGCGGCAGACAATCCGGCCCGGCGGCCGCCCCTTCGGTTTAATCTTTCCGGATACGGCACCGAAACGAGGCTGTTGCCGGTACCGCGTTAAAAACGTGTAAAATTAAGCAATTCCCCTCTTTTATCCAAATCCGCTGCCGCCGGCAGGCTCACACCACATCCGGTACATAGCGGCGTATCTCCCGCGCAAGTTCCTTCTCCCGACCGCCGAGCAGCGTATCGGCCAGCGCATGGAAACGGGCCGAATGGTCCTTATGGCACGTATGGCAAAGTTCGTGGACAATCACATATTCGATGAGCGGCAGCGGCAGACGCACGAGGAAGATGCTGAGTGAAATATCGTTGCGCGAGGAACAGCTGCCCCACCGGCTGCGCGTGGCACGGACGGTCACCTTTCCGTACCGGAAACCGTACCGGGCGGCGAGCTCCTCCACCATGCCCGGCAGCAGCGCCTTCGCCTCGGCACGCAGGGCACGGAGGGCTCCCTCCCTCGCCGCCGCCTGCACCTCCGGGGAGGAGGACGGCATCGAAACCGGAAACGAAACCGCTATTTCGTCCGCCGTGACATGGCACACCACCCGTTCCCTGCCCGGCTCCGGATACCAACGCAGAACGTGGGTACGGGTGGCATAAGGGGGTTCCAGCAGGCGGACAGGGTGGCTTCGTTCCATTCTTTCGAGCGCCGCGGCCACCCACGACTCTTTTGCAGCGAGGAAAGCGAGTCCCTCCCGCACGGAACATCCCGCCGGCAAGGTCAGACGCACCTCGCCCGACGGTCGGACCGACACCGAGATACGCCGTGCCCGACGGGTACCGAACACCGTCACCTCCCCGAAAACAGGATGCACTACCCTCTTCTTCACACCTTTTATATCCGTTCGGAAGCGGAACGGCAGGCACCTCCGCCCCCTCGTTCCGCCCCCGTCTTTTTTGTTCCGTCCGCCTGCCCATGCGGTTCCCCACGACCACAAACTCCGCTGACCGCCCCCGCACTCCGACAGGGCTGCTGCGACTCTCCGCACGCGGCACTGTTCCGGACGGTTCCACCGCCAAGGTCAGTGAATCCGCTGGCGCACCGCTTCAAACAGCAGCACGGCCGCGGCAGCCGAAACGTTCAGCGACTCGATGGACCCGATGATGGGTACGGCCAACTGCACGTCGCACAGTTTAAGAACCTCCTTTGAAATCCCCTTGTCCTCGCTTCCCATGACGATGACCGTCGGCTTGCCGAGGTCGGCATCGTAAATCAGCGTACGCGACTTCTCGGTCGCGGCAACTATCTGCATGCCCGTTTCGGAGAGATATTTCAGCGTATTGCGGATGCTGCCCGCCCGATGGACGGGAATCCTGTTCAGCGCCCCGGCCGAAGCCTTCACCGCTTCGGCATTCACCGGAGCGGCGTTTTTCATGGGAACGATAAGCCCGTGGGCCCCGGCACACTCGGCACTGCGGGCGATGGCGCCGAAGTTACGTACGTCGGTCACGCCGTCGAACACCACAATCAGCGGCGTTTCGTCGTCGGGCACCCGGTCGAGGATATCCTGCAACGCTACATAACCGATGGCGGCTATCTGCGCCACCACCCCCTGGTGGTTGCCGCGCGTCATCCGGTTGAGTTTCTCCACCGGCACCTCCTGCCAGCGCACCCTGTACCGCCAACAGAGGTCCTTGAACTCGGTCATGAGCTGTCCCCCGGCATCCTTTTTTATGTACAACCGCTCTATCTGCCGGCCTGACTGTATCGCCTCTGCGACCGGACGTATGCCGAAAATGATATTTTCCATACCGTACCCTCTTCTCCGTTCTCCGGATATCGTTCCCTATCTATTCCCGACCGCCGTTTGCGGCCGACCCTTCTCATTCTCTTGCGGACTGCCCATGCCTTTCCACGGCCGCATGCCCGTTCAGAGCATCTCCTTCAACCGGTCTTCGAGCAATTCCAGCTCATATCCGAGCTTCTCCCACTCATGCACCTCGTATGCCAGCCGCTCTTTCAGAGCGTTGTACTCCCCGAACACACTTCCGTCGGAGAGGTCTATCCCGTGCGCGGCGGGGTCTGCCAGCCGTTTGTCCCATTCGGCGACTTCCGCCTCCAGACCGGTTATCCGCTGCTCCACAGCGGCCACGGCCCCCTGCGTCTTGCGGATGGTGCGTTCGAGCTCCTTCTTCTGCTGGTAATCCACCTTCTTTTTCTCCGGCTTCGCCGCAGCCGGGGCCGATGCCGCAGGCTGCCGCGCCTCTATCTCGCGCATCGACTCCACCCGGCGTTTCTCCAGAAAATACCAGATACCGCCCAGATACTCCTTCACCCCTCCGTCGCGAAACTCGTACACCTTGTCCACCAGTCCGTCGAGGAACTCGCGGTCGTGTGATACCACCACCAGCGTCCCGTCGTATTTCAGCAGGGCATTTTTCAGAATATCCTTCGAACGCATGTCCATGTGGTTCGTCGGCTCGTCGAGCACGAGCAGGTTGTGGGGTTCGAGCATCATACGGGCCATGGCCAGACGGCTGCGTTCGCCGCCCGAAAGCACCTTCACCTTCTTGTCGATATCCTCGCCCCGGAAGAGGAACGCGCCGAGAATATCCCTCAGCCGCGTGCGTATGTCGCCCACCGCCACCCGGTCGAGGGTATCGTACACGGTGAAATCGCCGTTCATCAGGTCGTCCTGGTTCTGGGCGTAGTAACCCGTATTGACATTCACGCCGACCCGGATACTCCCCTCCGTAGGCCGGAGCTCGCCGACGAGCATCCGCGCGAACGTAGTCTTGCCCTCGCCGTTGCGCCCCACGAGCGCAATGCGGTCGCCCTTCTCGATGGTGAATTCGGCACCGCTGAAGACATGTTTCTCCCCGAAACTCATGCCCGCCCCCTTGACCTCGGCCACGATTTGTCCCGAACGGGGCGCCGGAGGAAACTTGATGCTCAGGGCGCTCAGGTCCTCTTCGTCCACTTCGATACGGTCGAGCTTCTCCAGCTGCTTGATGCGCGACTGCACCTGATTGCTCTTGGTGGGTTTGTAACGGAACTTTTCGATGAACTCCTCCGTCTTCTCTATCATGCGCTGCTGGTTCTCGTAGGCGGCCATCTGCTGCTGGCGCCGTTCGCGCCGCAGCTCCACATACCTGCTATACGGAACTTTGTAGTCATACAGTTTGCCGAGCATGATTTCCACCGTACGGTTGGTCACGTTGTCGAGAAATGCCCGGTCGTGCGAAATGAGTACGACGGCCCCGTTGTACTCCTTCAGATACCCCTCCAGCCACTGGATACTCTCGATGTCGAGGTGGTTGGTTGGCTCGTCGAGCAGAAAGACCGAAGGACGGCGAAGCAACAGTTTGGCCAACTCGATGCGCATGCGCCACCCGCCGCTGAACTCGCTCGTGGGACGATCGAAATCGCTGCGACGGAAACCCAGTCCGAGCAGCGTCTTCTCTATCTCCGCCTCGCGGTTGTCTCCGCCGAGAATATGGTAACGGTCCGTGGCATCGTTCAGCCGGTGGAGCAGTTTCTCGTAATCGGCACTTTCATAATCGGTGCGCACGGCAATCTCATCGGTGAGTTCGGCTATCTCCCGTTCCAACGCGATGACCTCGGTAAAGGCTCCCGCCGTCTCCTCCACGAGACTCGTGGTATCGGCCACCTTCATCTGCTGCGGCAGGTACCCCACCGTCACGTCGCCGCTGCGGGTCACCGTACCGCTCGTGGCGGGCTGCTCGCCGGCAATCACCTTGAGCAGAGTACTCTTGCCCGCACCGTTCTTACCCACCAGACCGATGCGGTCCTTGGGATTCACGAGCAACGATATGTCCTTAAACAAATCCCAGCCGCCGAAACTGACGGTCAGGTTATCTACTGAAATCATCTGTCAACCTAATCCTTTTCAAACACGCCTCTCCAGCGGCAAAAACGGTATGCGCCATCCCATGGCCGAAAGCACAACGCAACGGCGCACCCTTCGGATACCGCATCCGCCACGGTTCTCTCCCGCACATCCTGCAGCTCCCGGCACCAGCTGCCGTTACCGGGAGGACTGTGCCTCCAGCATCTTCACGATTTCCGCCTTCGGGTCGGCGGCACCGAACACCGCGCTTCCGGCCACGAGCGCATCGCAGCCCGCTGCAAAGAGGTCGCCTGCATTGGACGCGGATACGCCGCCGTCTATCTCTATCAGCACCGGCAGACCGCGGTCGTCTATCATGCGGCGCAGCCGACGCACCTTTTCCCAACTGCCCTCCATGAAACTCTGGCCGCCGAAACCGGGTTCCACGCTCATGATGAGTACGAGGTCGAGCTCGGGCAGCAACTCTCCGAGCACCTCCACCGGAGTAGCCGGCTTGACGGAAATTCCCGCCTTCACACCGCACTCTTTAATCATCCGGATGGCGCCCAGCGGGTCCTGCGTCGCCTCGTAATGGAAAGTCACGAGGTCGGCTCCCGCCTCGGCAAAACGCCTGAGGTACTTCTCCGGCTCCACTATCATCAGATGTACATCGAGAAACTTCGCGCTCGCCCGACGGATGGGTTTCATCACCGGAAAGCCGAACGATATGTTGGGCACGAAGACGCCGTCCATGACGTCGATGTGTATCCACTGCGCGGCACTTTCGTCAATCATCCTCGTGTCGCGGTCGAGGTGGCCGAAGTCGGCCGAAAGCATAGAAGGGGAGATAATGCGTTCCATGGCGTTTTAAAACATTTGCACAAAGGTAAGGCAATTTCCGAAAAAAACGGGTAACTTTGGAGAGCTCTCCGACGAAATAAGACGATATGCAAATCTTTCTGATAATCACCGCTGTCATTTTCGCCGCCGCATGCGGCATCCTCTCCGTTCTCTGCCTGTCCCAGCGCCGCCGGCTGCACGCGCAGTCCCTGCGCATCGGGGAGGAGGAGGCCCGCACGGCTGCAGAAACGGCACGGAGTACGGAGCTGGCCGGCGAGCTGCGCGCACGGGAGCTCGACCTCGTGGCAGCCCGCAAGGACATCGAAGCGCTCACGGCCCGGCTCGACGAAGAGGGAGAGAAGCTGAAGGAGAAGAACGAGATGCTGATGCTCCAGTTCGAGAAGACCGCCAACGACATCTTCGAACGCAAGACGCGCCAGTTCAAGGATGTCAACAAAGAGTCGCTCGACATCATTCTGAAGCCGCTGAAGGACAACATCTCCGACTTCAAGCAGCGGGTGGAGGAAATCTACTCCAAAGAGAACGAGAACCGCGGCGCCCTCAAGGCGGAACTCAACAGTCTGATGGAGCTCAACCGCCGCATCACCGAGGAGACCAACAACCTTACCTCCGCCCTGCGGGGCAACAGCAAGGTACAGGGCGACTGGGGCGAAATGATACTCGACACCATTCTCGAAAGTTCCAATCTGCAGAAAGGCATCCACTATACGACACAGACCAACGTGAAGGACGCCGAAGGGAACAACCTCCGGCCGGACGTCATCCTGAACCTGCCGGACGGCAAACGGGTGGTCATCGACTCCAAGGTATCGCTCACGGCCTACGTGAACTATTGTGCATGCGAGGAGGAAGAGTCGCGCCGCCGGGCCATGGCCGAACACCTGCGCTCCGTCCGCAACCACGTCAACGAGCTGGGCCGCAAAAGCTACCAGGAGAGCGTGCTCGGTTCGCCCGATTTCGTCATCATGTTCATTCCGACGGAACCGGCCTTCCTGGCTGCCGTACAGTACGACAACGGCCTGTGGGACGAGGCCTACCGCAAAAAGGTCATCATCAGTTCACCCACGAACCTCTTCGGCATGCTCAAGATTGTGGACGACCTCTGGAAACGCGACGACCTCGGACGCAACGCCAACCGCATCGCCCGCGAGGGGGCCATGATGTACGACAAATTCGTCGGATTCGTCACTACGCTCGAAACAATCGGCAAGAATATCGACACCATGCAGGGCAACTACGACAAGGCGATGAAACAGCTCCGCACCGGCACCGGCAACCTCGTCAGCCGAGCCCAGCGGCTCAGCGCCCTGAACATCAAAGTTTCCAAATCCCTGCCCCAGTCCATGTTGGAAGAGTCCGACGACCTGCCCGTCGAGGAGTGACCGAACGGAAACCCGCCATGCGCAGCCTCCGTACGGCCCGGTCTTCCGCCGCAGTGCCCCTCCATCCCGGAATAAAGAAAAGCCGTCCCCGCACCGAACCGCTCCATACATCACGAAAACCTCCTTACGGCCCCTCCTGTATTCCATCGCTCCCGACTTAAAAACGACATCCCGACAGACAGGGCCGAATCACTCCACCGCACCGGAGAAGAAAACCTTCCCACGAACGCCGCCTGTCTTCTATCATTCCCGGCATAGGCATATCCCCCGTCCCCCCTACCCGCACACAGAGACGAGAAATACCAAAAAACAGCGGGACGAAAGAACCGTCCCGTTTATCCTTTCCATGTTTCCGTAAATCCCGACCGACATTCGGGAAAAAGATTCCGCTCTCCCCGTTCCCCGAAAAAAACACCCCCGACACCCTGTCTCTACCGGCCAACGGCACCGCCGTCCACCTGCCGTTACGCCTCTCAGGAGGCTTTTGCAGTCTTGGCGTGCGGTTCTTCGGGAGCGGAGAGCCGCATCAGTTCGGCCTTGAGTTCGGTGGAAGAGAGGCCCACGTTTATCTTGCCGTTATGGGCCACGGAGATATTGCCCGTCTCCTCCGACACCACCACGATGATGGCATCCGTCGTTTCGCTGGCGCCGAGAGCAGCCCGGTGTCTCATGCCGAACGAAATAGGTACCTCCGAACGGGTGGAAGGCAGCACGCACTTGGCCGCCACTATCCGGTTATCGGCTATGACTACCGCCCCGTCATGCAACGGAGAGTTCTTGAAAAAAAGGTTCTTGACCAGCGGCGTGGAGATGATGGCATCCACACGGACCCCCGAATCGATTATCTCCTGCAAGTTACCCTCCGTCTTTATCACTATCAGAGCTCCCGTTTTCGTCGCAGACATATCGCCGCATGCACTGACTATCGGGTTGATGTATTCGAGGTCCGCCACTTTGCCGCTCCCCTTAAAATCGAATATGCGTCCGAGAAAAGAGCGCTGCCGGTCACGGAACTGATTGCCCCACACCTGCAGGAAACGCCTTATCTCCGGCTGGAAAATGATGACCAAAGCGATAAGACCGACACTGGTCAGACTGCCGATAAGCGACGTCAGCAGCTCCATGTTGAGGGCACGGACGACGATATAGACGACGAAGAGCAACAGGATACCGGAAAGGATGCTCATCGCATGCGTACCGCGCAACACCTTGTACAGGTAATACATCAGCATCGCCACCAACACGATGTCAAGGATATCGACGAATGTTATCCGGATGAAATCCATACCAGCCTCTATTTGAAACACAAAACTAAATAAAAAAACGGGACATGTCAATAACCGCAGCGGGAAAAAGAGCCGGCCGGCAGTCCGGCCGCTTTCAAAAAAACGCCTGCCGAATGAACCGGAACAGAAAGCCGGAGCCGCCCCGAAAGGGCAGCTCCGGCTGCAACAGGTCCGGAATATCCGGATGATATTACTTCACCGTCTTTACGGGGGCTGCCGGCGCCTTGGCCTTGCGCGACATCAGGTCATAGGAGACCGGCGTCGCAAGGAAGATGGAAGAGAGCGTACCGATAACGACACCGAACATGAGGGCGAATACGAACCCGCGGATAACCTCACCGCCGAAAAGGAAGATGGCGAGCAGCACCACGAACGTCGTAGCCGAAGTGTTTATCGTACGGGACAGCGTATGGTTTATCGCATTGTTGATATTGTCGAACATCGAACGTTTGGGATACAGTCCCATATACTCCCTGATACGGTCGAACACCACCACCTTGTCGTTGATGGAGTAACCGATGATGGTCAGGATAGCCGCAATGAACGACTGGTTCACCTCCATGCTGAAGGGCAGGATGCCGTAGAACAGGGAAAAGACACCGATGGTCAGGAATGCATCGTGGGCGAGGGCGATGACGCTGCCGGCACCCCACTGCCATCTGCGGAAGCGGATGATGATATAGATACCGATGGCGAAAAGGCCGATGAATACCGCGATGAACGAGTTACGGGTAATGTCGCTCGCCACGCTCGGGCCCACCATGTCGGCGGAGATGATACCGTAGGGATTGGTCGCCGTCGAATGGAACTCTTCGAACGTCAGCGGCGTAGCAAAAAGCGGTGCAAGCGCCTCGTACATCAGCCGCTCTACCGTGGTATTCGCATCCTGACTGTCATCATCGTATTTGTACTGCGTAGTAATGCGCTTCTGCATCTGCGCTTCCGAGCCGAACTGTTTCACCTCAAAGCTCTTGTAGGCAGCATCGCCCTCCACGTCGTCCGACATGAAAGTCTGGTCGAGCGCATAGCGGACGTCGTTGTCGGAGATGACCTGGTCGAACCGTATCACGAAGGTACGGCCTCCGGAGAACTCCACGCCGTAGTTGAGGCCGCGGGTCATCAGCGACACGGCGGCTATCACGATGAGCAGCAGCGATACGCCGTATGCCCACTTGCGGATACCGAGGAAATTGACATGCACGTTCTGGAGGAAATTCTCCGACCACTTGTTCGAGAAGCGGATGTTCTTCCCGCGGCTGAGCATGCCCGTAAATATCAACCTGGTGATAAAGAGCGAAGTAAAGAGAGAGGTCAGGATACCGATGATAAGCGTGGTAGCGAATCCCTGTACGGGGCCGTTACCGAATACGAAGAGGACGATACCCGTGATGATAGTCGTCACGTTGGAGTCGATGATGGCCGACATGGCGTTCTTGTATCCTTCGTTCACGGCGAGACTCAATCCCTTGCCGCCCCGCAGCTCCTCTTTGACACGTTCGTAGATGAGGACGTTGGCATCCACCGCCATACCCATCGTCAGCACGATACCCGCGATACCGGGCAGTGTCAGCACGGCTCCGAACGAAGCGAGCACTCCGAACAGGAAGAAGAGGTTCGCAACCAGTGCGATGCTCGCCACCATACCCGCTTTGTTGTAGAACAACATCATGTAAATGAGGACGCAGCAGAAAGCTATCACGAACGAAATCATGCTCGAATTGATGGACTCCTGTCCGAGAGACGGACCAACCACCGCCTCCTGGGTGATGCGGGCCGGCGCCGGCAGCTTACCGGACTTCAGCACGTTGGCAAGGTCCTTGGCCTCCTGAATGGTGAACTGTCCCGAAATGGAGGAACGTCCGTTGGGTATCTCGCTGTTCACCCTCGGTGCGGAATAGACATAGCCGTCGAGCACGATGGCAATGAATTCGCCGATGTTATCGGCCGTCATACGGGCCCAGGTTTTGGCACCGGTAGGCGTCATGGTCATGGAAACCTCGGCAGCAGAGCCTTGCTCGGCGAAATCGCCCTTCGCATCGGCTACTGCGGAGCCGTCCAGCGGAGCCTTGCCGTCGCGCGTATTGGCTTTGATGGCATAAAGTTCATAGGTGGTTTCGGCCGGGTCTATCGGTTTCACGCCCCACATGAGTTTCACGTCGCGCGGCAGCAGCATACGTACCTGCGGGGTGTTGAGCATCGAATTGACGGCGGCGGTATCATACGATTTCGCATACCCTATCACCGGGCCGTTCATTATCTGGCCCGTTTCGCTCAATGCAGGGGAGAGTTTCGCGAAGAGCGGGAATTCATCCATAACCGCCTCATCGGCCCCCGTCATGGCAGCGGCATCGGGCCGGTTCTCCAACTCGGCCAGCAGGTCCTGCTCGGCACTCTCCTCACTGACTGCCACTTCGGTAACCTGTCCGTCGGTTATCTCGGTCACGTCCACCACCTCGGTATCCTGCAGCGCCTGCTGTTCCTCTCCGGCCGCTGCGGCATCGGAAGCCTTCTGCAGCTCTTTCACCACCGCATTGGCCTGTTCAAGCATCGGGAATATCTCCGTATTATTATAGGTAAGCCAGAATTCGAGTGACGCCGTTCCCTGAAGAAGCTTGCGTACGCGTTCGGGCTCCTTGACACCGGGAAGTTCCACGAGGATACGACCCGAGGCCCCTATCTTCTGGATATTGGGCTGCGTGACGCCGAAGCGGTCGATACGGCTGCGCAGCACGTTGAACGAGTTGTCTATCGCACTTTCGGCCTCTTCCCTCAATACACGGATGACCTGTTCGTTCGTGCTGGTGGGAGTAATCTTTTCGCGCAGCTCCTGGGTATTGAAGATGAGCGCCAACGGAGCATTGCCCGAAAGGTCGGCGTATGCACGCGAGAAGAGTGTAATAAAATCTTCCGCACTGTTCTTCTGCTCGCTCCGTGCCTGCGAAAGCGCCGCATTGAAGATGGGGTCCTGACTGTCGTTGGACAGGGCCCTCACCACATCTTCGACGGAGATTTCGAGCATGACGTTCATACCGCCCTTCAGGTCGAGGCCGAGGTTTATTTCCCTCTCCTTGACCTGTTTGTAGGTGAAGCCCAGGAATACTTTCTGGGATTTGATAGAGTCGAGGTAAGACTGCTGCCTCTCCTGCTGGAGTTCGACGGGGAACCCTTCGGCATAGCGGGCGGCCTTCTTCTCGATGTTCCGTGCCACGAATGTGAACGAAAGCTGGTAAGCACAAGCGATAGCCAAAATAATCGCAATTGCTTTGATAGCGCCTCTGTTTTGCATTGTAAGTAAGAGTTATTATTTTTTCAGTTAATTGCGTCGCATAAGCCGCAGCCGCACGAGGAGGCTGCAGACACTCTTCCCAATAGTGCGCAAAAATAGATATTTTTTCGTAAAATACAACAGGGTATCAGCCACTATTCGCATCCGGAAGGGGAAAAAGGGAGCCCGGCGGGAGAGAAAAACGGAACGGGGCCGCCCTTCCGGACAGCCCCGCCAACCGATGTTCGTCTGGAACGGACAGTATTTTCTTCAAAACCCGGCCGCGTCAGTTCGCCTGCCGCTCGTCGAGGATGCGCTTTGCGCAGTCGAGTATGGCCGTATCGTCCAATGTGACGACGCCGCCGTCGGGCCCCGGTTCAAAGTGTACACCCACGGTATTGCCGCTCTCGAAATGGCGTCCGCCGAAGTAATTCCTCACTATCTCTACATCCACTCCCAGTTCATCCGCAATACGCTGGGTGCTGCCGCTCGGAAGCTGGTCCTTGATACGGCGCAACTCATTAAAGGTTATTGTCATAGCTATATGGTTTTATGTGAAATATACATCCAACGATTTAAAGATAACAAAAAATTCCGGACTAAAAAAATGAAACGTATCTTTTTTGTCATTCATAATTAACAGCCGTGCAACACGCCCTTCCGAGGAGTATTCCGGGTCTTCATCCATAAGAACGCCGGAGCGGACGGTTTAGTCTGCCGGTGACAGTCCGCATGTCACCTTTTCTGGCAGCGGGACTGACATGCCACCTCCTTTTTGTCAGTTTCACGGGACTTTGCGCGGTTGGCATAAAGATTGAAGTTCTCAGGACAAACCGAAACGGTAAGACGAACGGAAATTAAAGAAATAACTAAAACAATATATCAATTATGGCAAAGATTATCGGAATCGACTTAGGAACAACCAACTCCTGCGTAGCAGTAATGGAAGGCAACGAACCCGTTGTGATACCCAACAGCGAGGGGCACCGCACCACCCCGTCCATCGTGGCGTTCACCGACAGCGGCGAGCGCAAAGTGGGCGACCCGGCCAAAAGGCAGGCCATCACCAACCCGAAGAACACCATCTTCTCCATCAAGAGATTCATGGGTGAGAACTGCGGGCAGGTGAAAGGCGACATCGAGCGCGTCCCCTACACGGTGGTATGCGAGAACAACATGCCGCGCGTGGAGGTGAACGGGCGTAAATATACTCCGCAGGAGATTTCGGCCATCATTCTCCAGAAGATGAAGAAGACGGCGGAAGATTACCTCGGTACCACGGTGGACGAGGCGGTCATCACCGTACCGGCCTACTTCTCCGACTCGCAGCGTCAGGCCACCAAGGAGGCGGGCGAAATCGCCGGTCTGAAGGTACGCCGTATCATCAACGAGCCTACGGCCGCCGCGCTGGCTTACGGTCTGGACAAGGCCAACAAGGACATGAAGATAGCCGTGTACGACCTGGGAGGCGGTACGTTCGATATTTCCATTCTGGAGCTGGGCGACGGCGTCTTCGAAGTAAAATCGACCAACGGCGACACGCATCTGGGCGGCGATGACTTCGACCACGTCATCATCGACTGGCTGGCAGAGGAGTTCATGAAGAATCACAACATCGACCTGCGCAAGGACCCGATGGCGATGCAGCGCTTGAAAGAAGCTGCCGAAAAGGCGAAAATCGAGCTTTCGAGCTCCACGCAGACGGAAATCAACCTGCCGTACATCATGCCGGTAGACGGTATTCCGCAGCACCTGGTCACGACGCTGACACGGGCCAAATTCGAACAGCTCAGCGACCGATTGATACAGGCCACCATCGAGCCGTGCCGCAAGGCGCTCAAGGATGCGGGTATGCAGGCGAAGGATATCGACGAGGTTATCCTCGTGGGCGGTTCCACCCGTATTCCGGCCATCCAGAAGGTCGTACAGGACTTCTTCGGCAAGACGCCTTCCAAGAACGTGAATCCGGACGAGGTGGTAGCCATCGGCGCGGCCATACAGGGCGGCGTACTGACGGGCGAAGTGAAGGACGTGCTCCTGCTGGACGTCACCCCGCTGTCGCTGGGTATCGAAACCCTGGGCGGCGTCTTCACCAAGCTTATCGACGCCAACACGACGATACCTACCCGCAAGAGCGAGGTCTTCTCGACTGCGGCCGACAACCAGCCCTCCGTGGAGATTCACATCCTGCAGGGCGAACGTCCCATGGCACGCGACAACAAGACCATCGGCCGGTTCCATCTGGACGGCATCCCCGCCGCACCGCGCGGTGTGCCGCAGATTGAGGTGACCTTCGACATCGACGCCAACGGCATCCTCAACGTATCGGCCAAGGACAAGGGTACGGGCAAGGAGCAGAACATCCGCATCGAGGCCTCCTCGGGGCTTACCGAACAGGAGATACAGCGGATGCGCGACGAGGCGAAAGCCAACGAGGCCCGCGACCGCGAAGAGCGCGAGAAGGTGGACAAGGTGAATGCGGCCGACACCCTCATCTTCTCGACCGAGAAGCAGCTCAAGGAGTACGGCGACAAGATACCGGCCGACAAGAAGGCCAACATCGAAAGTGCGCTGGCCGAACTGAAAGCCGCACACGCCGCAGGCAACGTGGCCGACATCGACTCGGCTACCACGCGGCTGAACGACGCATGGCAGGCGGCTTCCCAGGATATGTATTCGGCCCAGCAGCAGGCCGGCGGTGCACAACAGGGTGCACAGGATGCCGGAACGCAGCACGGTACACCGAACAATGCGGGCGGCAGCCAGAACGACGGCGGCGTGACCGATGTGGAATTCGAAGAGGTCAAATAAGACGGACGATACACCCGGCCGTCTGCGGACGGTAGAGGGACTCCGTAACCATAGAAACGATTAGACGAAAAGGGACAGGTCATTGCGGCCTGTCTCTTTTTTTTATCGTTTTCCGTGCCCGCGCAACGTCTGCCGGAACATGCTCCGACCGAGCACATGAATCCTCACCGATGCAAAATCCTTTGCGACAAACCTTTTGAATCGCCCCTATGCCACCGTAACGACACGACGGAGCATATAGCGACACGCCGAAAAGCAATCCTGCCCCGACGAAAAGTCATTCGTGCCATGCCTTCCGAGCCATTCGTTTCCACCGCATCCTATGCGGTCTGTCCTCATCCACTCCGATACGGCCCTGCCCTGTCATACCCGACGCCCCGCCCCGTGTCTTTCAGCTCTTCTCCAGCTCTGCCCGACGGGGCACAAACCGTTCCTGCCACCGCTGCCCGTACAAACCGGCTCTTCCCGGCCGCAGCGCTCCGAGCCCGAACACCGGCCCGCACACCGGCCCGCACACCGTACACCCGGCCCGAACAGGAAAAGACGACCGGCCTCCGAACCCCATCGCCCCAAATACGAACATCACCCCGAGCCAAATGCCGTCCCAAACACGAAACATCACCCCGGACATGAAAAGACCTGCCCGAAAGGTGCGAGACCCTCCGGACAGGCGTGTGCGGCCTGGTAAAAACCTCTATTTGTCAATTCCGGTCATTATGAAACGGCCTGCGCCGCGTGCCGCCCGCGGCCGGCCGGTTGTCGCACATCCGAACAATCAGTAAACTCCTACGATATCGAAAGTCCCCTCGAACGAACCTTTCACGCTGTACAGCGCATCGCTGCCGAAATCGAACGAGATGCTGTACGTTTCGCCGGTACGTTTCACCGTCATGGTGCCGGTCGTGATGCAGGCGTCGCCCGTGACGGTGTCGTCGACCTGCCGTATAAACCACGTATGCGACTGCGCATACGGTGTTCTGTATCCGCCGCTGATGTTGAAAGGCACATACAAGGCACTATCAGAATAGAAATTATCGACCACCTCATAGGTACCCTCCGGCAGATAATAGACCCCTTCCTCGTTCTTGGCGATGGACTCTGAAGCGAGATACACCTGTATCCGGTCGCCCGTTCCGTTGAACCGGCCGTAATTGAGATCGAACTCCAATCCTTCATTCCAAAAGACCAAATCCCACAACGAATAATCCTGACCCTCACGTGCCGTATACAGCAGTATCTTGGAGTGCGTCAGCGTCCCGAAATCGACATCCTCGGCCAGCGTGCTGTCGAACTCGGGTTTTCCCTCCTGCGTTACCGGTATCTCAAACGGGCCGATTCCCTCGGCATCGGCCGTAATGCGCACGGTGCAGCGGCGCGCCTCGGACGAGGTGTTTTCATTCCCGTCAAGCACCTGAATGACTGCCCCTTTATCCGTTTTCACTGCATTCAGCCATCCGGCAGAATCGCCCTCGTACTCGACGGAGATGTTCCACTCCACGTTTACGGCCTCGATATCTATGTAAATCGGATTATGGTCGTTATAGGACAAAGTGAATCCCTCCTCGGGCAGTGTACCGCCATCGTAGGAGAGCGTCAGCGAGGGAGGAAGCACCTTCCCCTCCTGCACCACGCGGACCGCCTTCGGCGAAGCGGAACGCTCGCTCGGCGTCACCGTGATGTCGGCGGTACGCTCCGACGTATCCGGATTGTCGGCCGCCGAGACCGTAAAGCCGCCTGCCTTCTCCGTCACGGTAAGCCAGTCGGCCTCCGTCGACGTACTCCACGTAAGGCCTTCGCCCTCGGTCGTGACGGTCACCTCCTGCGGGGCCGCACCCTCCGCACCGAAGGTCAGCGAGGCCGGCTCGACGGTCAGCGAATAAACGACCGGAGCGGGATTGCCCTCCTGTTTCACGGTCACGTTCTTGGCCTTTACGTCGTCGTTATCCGTCGGCCGGACGGTGACGGAGGCGGTACGCGCTTCGGCCGCCGGGTTCGCGGCGACCGTAACCAGCAGTTTTCCGGCCGTTCCGTCCTCCACCGTAATCCAGTCGGCCGTGGAGGGCAGTACATATTCCCACTCCACACCCACAGCGGTCACGGTAATCTCCTGCGGAGCCGTATCCTCCGCGCCGAAGGTCAACTGCGAGGGGGATACCTCCAGCGACGCCTCCTGTACGCCCTCATTCTCGGGCGAACATGCCACGGCAACCAATGCCGCCGCCAAAATACTTCCTATCTTTTTCATCTCGATTTTGCGTTAAAAGGTTACGAATTAAAAGGTTAGTCATCGGAATCCCGCTGCCGGCAGCAGACCGGAGGCTATCCGGCCCCTCCGGCGCCCGGCGTTTCTGCCGCACGGACGCCGTCTGCGGGCCTCCCTTACACCAAAAATAACCTCTATGAAAAAAACTGCTTCAACATGAAAAGCCATGCTCACATCACTCGCCTACAGGCATCACATACCACCCCAGATGCTGCAGCCCTATCCCGGCCATCTCTACCGTATAATACCCGTGCAGCCGGCCGTTCGGAGCCATATAGCGCACCCACGCAGAGGCAGGGACATGGATTCCGTAATGCTGGTAAACCCATTCGGGCAAGGTACCGAGATAAGTGCCGGCATTCAGGTCATAGACATGGCCGCCCGTGAAGAACGCGTACCCCTCGGAGATAAAAGCGATGCCGTCGTCCGTCACGGCAACCCCCACGCATTCGCCCAAGTCGTCGATGATGACGGTCTGCTCCGTCTCGGTATTGTAGAATGCGGCGCGTTTCTCCAATATCCAGTCCGTCCTATTCTCGGTAGGCGTTTCGGTACGGTACATGCTGGCCAGCCACTTGCCGTTGGGGCTTACCTTCGTATGCTCCGCCGTACAGGTCAGGCCATTGACCATATTGAGGTCGTATTCGTTTCCCTCTACATCAATCATCTTGACCGGGGTCACCTTGCGCACGTCCTTACCGGCATAAGCCACCTGCCACTCGCCGTTCACCCGTTTCCAATAGACCATGCCGAAATCGGAGTTCTCCCACGTACTGCCGTAGATGACGCTGCCGTCGTTGGAGATGCCGCGTCCCAGAATCCCTGTCGTAAAATCCTCGTCCCTGTAGTTTTTTTCGGGCATGGGGAGCAGTTCGGGCACCCCGTCGGTCCAAAGTACCGGCCGGTAGAAACCTTTTCTCTCTGTAACATACCCCACCCAGTACCTGCCGTCCTCGGAAGTCCGCGAAACGTGGGGCCACGATTCGCATCCGTCGATGCGCTCTACGAACGAAGCATTGCCGTCGAGGTCTATCATCAGGCACTCCCCGGTCATACCGAGATTAATGAACAACACCCCCTGGTCGGTCACGGCCTGCGTACTGAAAAAGTCGTACTGGGATTTAAAGAAGGGACCCACTTCGGTCACTTCGCCGGTATCGAGGTCGATGAAAGAGACCGTATAGCGGAACCCGGCCGCATCGCTCTCGTCGATGAAAGCCGTATAACCGGCCACGTACTTCCCGCCGGGAGACATCACTCCCCCGTTGGCCAGGGCGTCCAGCCTGCGGTAGGTAGCAATCTCGCTGTCGGGAGCCAACTGCACCACCTTGATGTGCTGCACGGCCTGCCCGGCCTCAACGGTCACCGTCGTACTCCGCTCCGCCGACGCATCGTTGTCGGCCACGGTGATGGTCAGCGTCCGGCCGTCGGTACGCTCCGCCGTCACCCACGAAGCCTCCGACTCCACCGTCCACTCGGTCGGCGATGTCTTCACTTCGATGGCCAGCGGTTCGTTTCCTGCGCCATGGAAGGAACACACCACCTGGCTGAGATTCACGAACTGACGCTCCTCTTTCACTTCCGTGGTACAGGCCGCAAAAGCCGCTGCAAGTACCGGCAGGACAAAAAGCAATCCTCTCTTCATACTTTCGTTCTTTTTAGAGTTAATGATTTAGAGTTGACGCCACCAATCGTCACGCCGGCCGGACACATGACTTTTTGTAGCAATACAAACTTATAAATAATATAAAATACATAATATAGCATGTTAAAAGATTTTCATCTTTTATACTCCATGTAATTTTTCACACACACGTTAAAAGTATAGGAACAGCGGTCCGGCCGGAAGCAGGAGCCACAAAATGCCGGACAACACACAACACACTGATATGCAACACATCCGGCAGTCTTACCGAAACCCACCGGGCGGGAAGACACAAAAAATCCGGGCGGCCAATGCCGCCCGGACCACTCTCCGTATAATCCGCGGTTCCGGTTCCGCTCACACGGAAACGCAAACCGGGTAAATCAAACTTTCGGAACGCGCCGTCAGAAGTAGAACGACAGGAAGATGTTGCCCGTCGCCGCAGTACGTACGTTGAAACCGTTGGTAGGCGTCGTGGAGTCGTGACGCTTCACGGTGTTCTCCTTCACGCTGTTGCTGGCCGTATCGAAATACTGCGTCTTGTACTCGCTCTCGCCCTGATTGACATAGGCGATGCCGAGTCCGAGTTCTCCGCCCACGGACATCTTGGGTGCGAAGAAATACTCCACGCCCACGAAACCGAATACGCCCACGCTGATGACTGGCGACCCCTTGACATCTATCGTACGTTCGCTGACCTGAGCCTGGCTGTCGGTATTGAAGTTCCAGGTCCACGGGTCGGGATAGGTCGCGCTCATCTCGTTACCGTACTTGTAGTGGGTGGTCACGTTGTTGTAGGATGCGGTGAGCTGAGCCCCGTAGAAGCCTTGCAGACGGCCGTAACCGCGCCTCCACTCGTAGCCGACGTTAATGCCGAAGCCCTGGTTGCTCTTCTCCATGCGGTCGGTGACGGTAGCGCCTGCCGCCGTATTGCTCGTGGGGTTGCCATAATAATAGTCCGTCCCGAAATTGACGGTCAGGCCGGCACGGATAGCCTGGTTGTCGGCCGTGAAGAACTTCATGTTGAGGCCAGCTCCGAGGCTGCTGAACGTGGGAGCCGAATTGGAACCGTCACGGGTGAACATGTTGCCCAGATAGGTAAAGAACGGAGTCGTACTGATACCTATCGACATGTCGCCGGCCTGGGGAAGGATGGGGGCACCCTTCTTGTTGGTAAGAACCGGTTTCTCTTCGACCACGATAAGGGTCTGGGCCGATGCCGTAGCCGCTACACACAGAATGGCTGCAAGCGAGATAAAAAGTCTTTTCATAATTCAGATAATTTAATTGGTTTAACGAAACTAAATGGTTTCTCTTTCTTACGAGTTTTGCAAATATTAAACCAAATGCGTGCCACACCTCCCTTTTCGGGCCGCCGACAAAGGCAAAAACCCTTCCGCCTCACGGCTGGAAGGGTTCAATTTCATCATAATCAACCTATTGCCCGTCAAAGATTCTCAAGGCAGTAATCGACCATTTTCTGCCGGACATGGAAACGCCCGTTGGGTACCATCGAATGGTTGTCGTCCGGATATATCATCATGTCGAACTTCTTTCCGGCCCGCACCAGTTCATAGGCCATCTTGTAGCTGTTCTGCGGATGGACGTTGTCGTCCGCAGAACCGTGCATCAGCAGCAGCCGCCCCTTCAGCCGGTCGGCATAATAGACGGGCGAAGGGATGTCGTAACCGTCGGGATTCTCCTGCGGCAGACCGTTCACCCGCTCGGTATAGACCGAATCGTAGTAGCGCCACGAGGTTACCGGGGCAACCGAAATGGCCATACTGAATACGTCGGCCCCTTTCAGAATGCAGTTGAGCGACATGAAACCGCCATAGCTCCAGCCGTATATGCCTATCCGGGAGGCATCCACGTAAGGCAGCCCGGCCACGTACCGTGCAAGGGCTATCTGGTCTTCCGTTTCGAGCAGCCCCATCTGCCCGTAGGTAAGTTTCTTGAACCATTCGCCCCGACCGCCCGTACCGCGCGGGTCCATGCAGACCACAAGGTAGCCCTGCTGCACGAGGGCATCCTCCCAGTCCACGAACCAACGGTCGAGCACCTGCTGCGAGGCCGGCCCGCTGTACTGCGTGAAGAGTACGGGATAACTCCCGCCTGGGTCGAAATCCGCCGGTTTGACGATATAGCAGTTGAGTTCTATCCGACGCCCCTCGTGGGTAACGGGAAAGGTAAAGAACTCCCTGACCGGATACCCTACCGAGGCGATGTACTCCTTCAGTTCCGCATTATCCTCCAGCGTACGCAGCAGCCGGCCCCGGCTGTCGTGAAGCGTCACCGTATTGGGCGTCGAGGAGTTGGAGAAGTAGCTGATATAGTATTTGCACCCCTCGCTCGGCGCGATGGCATAGGTGCCCTCACCTTTGGTGAGCCGACGTTTTCCCTTGCCGTTCGTCCCCACCACATAGAGGTTGTTGCGCAGCGGGGAGGTCTCGTTGGAGAGGAACCACACCCGCTCGTCCGTCGCACATACGAGGCTGCGCACCTCCCATTCGCCCTCGGTCAGCGGATAGAGGAAACCCCTCTCCATGCTGTACATATAAAGGTGCGAAAAACCGGTACGGGTCTCGTTCTTCACGATGAAACGGTCGCCGTCGGAGAGGAAAGTCACCGTTCCCATGCCGATGTTGTCGATGTATTTGTCCGAACGCTCCTCGTATATCATCTTCCGAGTTCCCTTCAGGTCGTCCACGAAAACTTCCAGATGGTTCTGAAGCCGGTTGATACGGTAGAAACAGAGAGCGCCGGCAGGCGTCCAGCCGAAGAAGGGGAGATACTGGTCGCGCTCCGGGCCGACATCCACATGCGTCGTCCGTCCGCTCGCCAGGTCGTACACATGGAGCGAAACCGCCGAATTGGCCTCGCCCGCCATCGGATATTTGTAGGTAAAGCGCCGCGGATAGCGGGGTGTCGTCACGTCGTCTTCCGGAGTGCTTCCGTCCGGGCCGTAAAGGTCGAGTGAATAGTCGCGCACACCGCTCTCGTCGAACCGCAGGAAGGCGAGTTTCTCCCCGTCGGGCGACCAGCGGAGCGCATCCTCCAAGCCCCACTCCTCCTCATACACCCAGTCGGGCATACCGTTGATAATGTGGTTGGGTACACCGTCGGTCGTGACCGCCGTCTCGCGCCCCGTAGCCAGTTCCTTTACATAGATGTTGTTGCGCAGTACGAAGGCCACCCGCTCCCCGTCGGGAGAGAAGGCCGCATACCGCAGGCTGTCGCTCTCGTGCAGCGGAGCGGCCTCACCCGATTCTGTATCGTACACCACATAAGAAGAGTAGGCCGAACGGCGATACAACGGTTTTCCGTCGAGACGGAACAGCACTTTGTCCTCCGCGGGACTAAGCCGGTAATCGGCGATGCGCTGCCATGCCGCACCGATATCTTCCGGCGAAGCCAGCACCCCCTCCCGGTCGCCCGACGCATAGGAAAAGACGACCACCCGGCCGCTGTCGAGCACCGTATAATGTTCTCCGTCCGCCATCGACCTCAGTCCCGCGACGGTGCGCTGCGCGAACTTGCCGGCAGCGATATCCGCATAAGTAAACTGCGGGGAGGCGCCGTATGCCGTACATGCGACGGCGGCCAACCCCAGCAACAATCCGAGTTTCCTCATGATAACCTGTTTATTAACTTAAATTCCAATATCCCGTCGGCCGACACGGCTCTCTCCGCCCGCCGTGCGGCACCGGAACGCCCCGATACAACCGCATACTCCGCGCACTATACGCACGCTTTCAGGCTCATGTCGAGGCTCCGTATCTGGTGCGTCAGCGCACCCACCGAGACGTAATCCACACCGCATTCGGCATACGCCCGCATCGTCTCCTCCCGGATACCCCCCGAAGACTCCGTTTCGCAGCGACCGGCGATACGACGCACCCCTTCGCGCGTCATCTCCACCGTGAAGTTGTCGAACATGATGCGGTCGGCCCCCCCTGCGGCGAACACCTCGTCGATATCCTCCAGCGAACGCACCTCCACCTCGATAGGCAACTGCCGTCCGGTATCGGCCAGGTAACCGCGCACGGCTCCCAGCGCATTGGCGATGCCGCCGGCAAAGTCGATGTGGTTGTCCTTGAGCAGTATCATATCGAAAAGTCCCATGCGGTGATTCTCGCCGCCGCCGAGCTTGACGGCCATCTTGTCGAGCACCCGCATACCGGGCGTGGTCTTGCGCGTATCGAGCACCCGGCAGTGCGTGCCCTCCAGCAGCTTCACGTATGCGGCCGTCTGAGTCGCCACGCCGCTCATGCGCTGCATGATATTGAGCACGATACGCTCCGCCTGCAGGAGCGACAGGATGCGCCCCTCCACGTAGAAAGCGATGTCACCCCGGCGCACGCACGCACCGTCCTCTATCCGCTGGTCGAAGGCCACGCTGCCGTCGAGCCGGTCGAAGACCATCCGCGCCACTTCGATTCCGGCGATGATACCGTCCTGTTTGACGAGCAACTGCATCTTCCCGCGGGCATCCGCGGGAATGGTGGCGAGCGACGTGTGGTCGCCGTCGCCGATGTCTTCCCGGATGGCAAGCTCGATGAGCTCCTCCACGAAGGGAATGTATTCCTTTTTCATACCGATTCTTTTATACCAATATGCTGCAAAAATAATCATTACCGCCGAGCCGCACCAACCGCCGGGCAGTTTTTTCCTTTCATACCGCCCCGTTCCGTGACGGTATGCGCCGGAATACCTGCCAAAAACCCCTTCCGCAGCGGAAATCTCCCGGACAAGCGAAGAAGTACAATACCATAATTAGACTTCATTATAATATTTTTCATATCTTTACAGGGTAATCCACCTGCATGAACACACCCACCATATCCCAATATGCCGAAAGCGTATGCCACCCTTACGGCCGTTTCCGCACCCTCGGAGAACCGGCCGTCGAACGCGATGCCTACGGGGAACCCCTGCTCTATGCAGGAGGCAATGCGGCGGTGTTCAAAGTATGGCTCGCAGGCAGACCCTACGCGCTGAAATGCTACACCCGACCGGGAAAACGCAACGGCATGCTCTACGCATACCTCGCCGCCCGCCGGACGCCGCTGCTCTGCGAAGTCCGGTACCTACCCGAAGAACTCTACATCTATGGCCCGGACGGAGAAGGGGCGTGGTACGATACCGTGCTGACCGAGTGGGCCGACGGGGATTCGCTTGGATACGCCGTAAGGAGAGCGCTCCATCACCGCGATACGGAGAGAATGGCCGCCCTGTCCCGTGGTTTCGACGCGATGGTTGCCGCACTGCTCTCCATGCCGTGGGCACACGGCGACCTAAAACCGGGGAACATCACGGTCGGGACTGACGGCACGATGCGGCTGCTCGACTACGACGCCATGTACATTCCCGGCATCGACGCGCCCGGAGCACCCGAAACGGGTACCCCGCAGTTCAACCACCCCTCCCGCAACGCCTCCTTCTTCTCGAAAAGCATCGACGACTATCCCGCGGCACTCATCTCGGCAGCACTGCGCACACTCGCCGCCGACCTTTCATTCGCCGACGGGGCCGACCTGACGGATTCGCTGCTTTTCACTCCGCCGGAGCTCTTCGCACGCCGGTCTGAGCGATATGCCAAAGCCCTCACGGAGGCGGCACGGCGGGGCGATGCCGTCACCTACCGTCTGCTCGCCCTCCTGCTCTCACCGACACCGGCACTTCCGTCCCTCGGCGGAATCATCCGGTTCGCGACGAACGGAAACGACGCGCTCCCGGCCGGAAATACCGCACCGGAACCCTTCCTGCGCGACGGTGCATGGGGATACGAAACGGCCGGACACGAAACCGTCCCTCCGCTGTTCGACACAGCTCTCCGCTTTACCGAAGGGCTCGCCGTGGTGGAAACGGGCGGCTTCCGTCACTTCATCGACCCCACGGGACACACGGCCATCGTGGGCAGCGGATACGACCATCTGAAGCCCTTCCGCAGCGGTGTGGCAGCCGTCAGACGGGCAGGCCGGTGGAGCTGTATCGACCGCCGGGGCAATCCGGTAGAGTCACCCTCCGACAACGGCCGGACGGGTATCCCGGAAGCCGGCGGAGAAGAAAACCGGTAAAAGCCGTATCCGGCGTGGCAAGAGGAACGGGCAGCAGGAGACGGCGGAAAAAGAGCAACATGCCGGATACCGTGCGACAGGAAACGGACAGAACCCGGCCGGTCCGGCAAGGAAGACACGCGACAAACCAACAACATACGATGTACAAGGCAAAGATAACCCGAGAACACCGGACGGCATTCATCATCCTCTGCGACCGCTCCGGCTCCATGGCCGAAGAGACGCGGTTCGGCGGGCAGGTCATGCGAAAGGCCGAAGCGGTCGCCTGCATCATCAACATGCTGCTCGGCGAACTCATCCACCGCTCCCGGCGCGACGACGGAATAAGGGATTACTTCGACATCGCCGTTCTCGGATACTCCGGCAGCGGAGTGCAGCCCTTGCTCCCCGCCGGCGACCGGGAACGGTTCATCGGCATCGGCGACCTCGTCCGTCTGCCTGCGCCGGTGCAGCAGCGCCGTATGCTGCGCACGCTGCCCGGCGGAAGACAGACGGCGGTGGAAATCGGACAGCGGCAGTGGATAACCCCCGAAGCGAACGGCGACACCCCCATGTGCAGAGCACTGTCGGCAGCCGCCGTGCTGGCAGGAGCGTGGTGTGCCCTCCCCCGCAACCGCGACAGCTTTCCGCCCATCGTCCTCAACATCACCGACGGCGAAGCCTCCGATGCCACGCCGCAAACCCTGCTCGCCGAAGCCGGCAGCATCAAATCCGTCGCCACACGCGACGGGAATGTCCTTCTTTTCAACATCCACCTGGCCGGAAGCGGCACGCAGACCTCCGCACAGTGCTTCCCCTCGAACAGGGAGGAACTCCCCTGCATCCGGTATGCCGACCTGCTCTACGACATGTCGAGCGAGCTACCCGCCTGTTACGACGACCTGATACTCGCCTCGCGCCCCGGAGCCTGCCCGCCGTTCCGGGCGGTCGGCTACAACTGTCCCGTGGAAGAGCTCTTCGCCATGCTGGCCATCGGTACGGCCAGCTCCTCCTTCGTGATATGACGCGACCGGGTCCGACCATAGCCGCCATCGCCGAAAGCCTGCTCCATCCGCAGGGAAGGTTCCGCAGGCTCTCCGGGGCAACCCCCGTCACGGACACAAACGGCATACCCCGCTTCACCGTCACGGCGGAAACGGCGGATTTCGAGGCGGAAGCCGACGGTACGCCCTGTCTGCTCAGGTTCTCCCTCGGCGAGAATACGCGCCTGCGCCGTAACGCACAGGAACATCCCTTTCCCAAAGGCGGTGAAAGGTTCTTCATCGCCCCCTACGAATACCTGTACGAAGAGATGCTCTTCTTCGACGGTACGGGAGCCCCGCAACGTACCGACCTTCTGCTCGAACGGCTCCCGTCCGGCGCCCTCCGGCTCCCCGATTTCGTCCGCACCCACCTCGACCGTAACGGAGCCTCCATCCTCCGCCGTCTGCTGGAGAGCGTGGCCGAAATGTACCAGACGTTCGATGCCGAAGGTATCGTACACGGACACCTCAAAGCGGCCAACATCCTCGTCACCGCCCTCGGCCGACCCACGGCCATCCGCTGTCTCCACAGCCACAGCCGCGACGCCCGAAACGACCGTTCGGCATTGCTGCGGCTCTCCCTCGCCGTCTATGTTTCGGCCTGTATGCCGCCTCTCTTCCATATGCTGTGGACCTCCCCGACAGCAGAGGCGTGGCTGCCGGCACTCTTTACACAGGCCGAATTCGACCGGAATACGTCCCTGATACGCATCGCGGCAGCCGCCGCAGCAGACAGTACCCCTCCCCTACACGCGCTTCCGCCGGAACTGCTCCGGTCACCCGGCCCCGAAGAGACCGCCACACTGCTCGATACGCTGGCCGCACTGCCCTTCGCCCCCATGCCGTTGTTGGAAGCGCTGCTGGAAACGGCAGCGAATACCTCCGCTCACGCCACGGCACACGATATCACCGTACCCTACACGGCAACGGAAACAGCCGGCCCGCAGACGATACTCCTCGATACCGAGACATGCGAGCACATCGGACGTCCGGCCGACACGGTCGTGCGCTACTGTAAAAACGGCCTGTGGGGATACGCCGACGCGGAACTGCGGCCACTGACAGCTCCGGTGTTCACCCGGGCGGACGAATTTTACGAAGGCCGGGCCGCCGCGGGAAATACCGGCGGGGTCGGTCTGATAGACCGCAGCGGCGGATTTGTCATGGAACCGCGCTTCGAAGCGCTCGAATGGTACGGCGAATGGAACGTGGCGGCGGCCTGCCTTGACGGCGAATGGAATCTCTACGACCGGTGCGGAAAGCGGCTGACGGCCTCCGGATACGACTGGATGGCCCCGCCGGCGGAGGGGACGCTCCTTGTCCGGCGCAGGGAGCGGTTCGGGTTCATCGACCTGACCGGCCAACCCGTCACGGAGCTGCGTTACGAGGAGGCTTTCTCCTTCAGCGACGGCCGGGCACTCGTCCGCACCGGCCATACCGCATACTTCATCGACCGGGAAGGACGACGGATAAAATAACAGCCGACGTACACGGCGGCAACGGACAGGCCCGACGCAAACGGGCTTTCCGGAGACAACACACGCCCGCATTCCGCCCGGCCCACAGACAACCGCCCACGACAGGCAACCAAAAGAGATATGCCGCAATACGAAAAGAGGGCAAACACACGGAAGATACAGCCCTGCGGCCGGAGCTTTCCGGCTATGCAGCCGTCATTTCTGCCGGGCTATCAGCACCACGGCATTGGCCTCCACCCCCTCCTCGCGGCCGACGAAGCCGAGCCGTTCGGTCGTGGTCGCCTTGACCGACACACGAGAAACATCCACGCCCAGCACGCCGGCCAGCCTCCGGCGCATGGCATCGATGTGGGGACGCAGCCGGGGACGCTGCATGGCGATGGTCACATCGGCATTCACCACACCGAATCCTTCACCGGCCAGCAGTTCCATACACCGTTCCAGCAGCACCATGCTGTCTATCCCGGCATACTCCGCCGCCGTATCCGGAAAATGGAGCCCGATATCGCCCAGAGCGGCGGCACCGAGCAGGGCATCGCACAGCGCATGCACGGCCACGTCGCCGTCCGAATGGGCCACGCATCCCCTGTCGTGCTCCAGGTCGACTCCGCAAAGCCTCAGGCGCAGCCCCGGCGCGAGGGCATGCACGTCGTAACCGTGCCCCACCCGGAGGCAATCGGCAAAAGTCCTATCCATAACAGTCAGTTTGAGGATTGCAAGTTACGCATATTTTCACTATTTTTACATTTCCTTGCCGACGGCGGGAAAAGGCTAAAATCCCGAAACAATATATTAAATGATAATCAAGGCGCTGCACAGGAGCGTGCTGCTCTCCGGCCGGAACACCCCGCCGCAAGAGGCCGGCACCGCATGCCGCAGGGCCGCAAAAACGCAAAAGCTATGTCAGAAATCAGCAGGCTCGAACCGAGGGCCGTATGGGAAATCTTCGACGAAATCACTCAGGTTCCCCGCCCCTCCAAAAAAGAGGAGAAAATCATCGCCTACCTGGAAGGGTTCGCCAGAAAACACAGTCTCGACTACAGGAAAGACACGGCCGGCAACATCGTGATGTACAAGAAAGCCACGCCTTCGATGGCCGGCAAACCCACCGTCGTGCTCCAGAGCCACATGGACATGGTGTGCGAGAAGAACGCCGACGTCGCCTTCGACTTCATGACCGACCCGATACAGCCCTACATCGACGGCGAATGGGTGAAGGCGCGCGGCACGACGCTCGGTGCCGACGACGGCATCGGCATGGCCACCGCCCTGGCACTCATCACGGCCGAGGGTGTAGAGCATCCCGACCTCGAAGCGTTATTCACAGTCGACGAGGAGACGGGCCTTACCGGTGCGTTCAACCTCGGCAACGACATGCTCTCGGGCCGCTACCTCATCAACCTCGACTCGGAAGACGACGGCGAGATTTTCATCGGCTGCGCCGGCGGCGTCGATACGGTAGCGACCTTCCGCTACCGCGAAGAACCCGCCCCGGAAGGGATGACCTGGATGCAGGCCGACCTCTCCGGTCTCAAAGGCGGCCATTCGGGCGACAACATCAACGACGGACTCGGCAACTCCAACAAGCTGCTCACGCGCCTGCTGCTGGCCGGAACGGAACGTATGGGCCTGCGTCTGGCCTCGTTCGACGGGGGTAATCTGCGCAACGCCATTCCGCGCGAAGCGCATGCGGTATTCGGCGTCCCGGCCGGGCAAGCGGACGAGATGCGCCGACTGGCCGGACAGTTCGCCGCGACCTTCGCCGAAGAGTATAAATATACGGACGCGGGCGTCCGGCTGGAGGTCAGGGAGGCCGGCAAACCGGCGACGGTCATCGATGCCGGTACCCAGCGCTCTCTGCTGCTCGCCCTGCAGGGCGTGGCCAACGGCGTGCTCGCCATGAGCCGTTCGATGCCTGGCCTCGTGGAAACCTCCACCAACCTCGCATCGGTCAAATTCGCCGACGGAGGGCGCATCGTCGTGACCTCCTCGCAGCGTTCCTCGGTGGAGAGCGCCAAGGCCGATGCCGCAGCCACCGTCGGAGCGGCCTTCCGGCTGGCCGGTGCCGAAGTCGAGCACGGCGAAGGTTATCCCGGCTGGAACCCCGACCCGTCGAGCCGCCTGCTCCGAATTGCGGAGGCGGCTTACGAACACCTGTTCGGCACACAGCCCAAAGTACGCGCCATCCACGCGGGGCTGGAGTGCGGACTCTTCCTCGAAAAATATCCGAAGCTCGAAATGATATCGGTCGGCCCGACGCTGCGCGGCGTACACTCGCCCGACGAACGCCTCGAAATAGCGACCGTAGACAAATTCTGGAAATTCCTTATCGAAATCCTCCGGACGCTCTGACGGTTGCGACACGTTCCTATGTCAGGGGCCCCGTTCATTACGGGGCCCCTGTTTTTTGCATGTCGATTCGACCCATGCCTGCCGGGACAACGTACCGGCGAACGGCTGCATTCCTCCCCTACATCCCGCATCTTTCCGACACTGACGGCCGAACAATGGAATTTACAATTATTTATAATATTGACTTTTATCATCCGAAACGCTAATTTCGCGCCTTGAACACGATTTCCGAGAACCCGACCGGCTCTCGTACAGTAACCGATTAGACCTTATGAAAAGATTGTACCTGACAAGCGTATCGGCACTCCTGCTACTGACCGGATGCGAACAACTGCAATCGCTGCTCGACCGACAAATCAGCGTACCGGACACCTCGCAGCTCATACAAATCGTCTCTGCCGAAAGCACCGAAGGGGAAACCACCATCGACTTCATCACCCAGGATGCCTGGCAGGCTGCAATATCCCAACCGGGCGAGGAACGCATTCCCGAATGGCTCTCCGTATCGCCCGAAAGCGGGGACGAAGGCGGAACCTACTCCATGCACATCGCACTGCTTCCAAACGAAAATAACTCGGACCGCACCGCACTCATAACGATTACCTGCGGAAAGGACAATGTCCAAGCAAGAATCACGCAAAAAGCGACGGACGACAGCGGAAACGGCACCGGGGACGAAGATGAAGACGAAGATTCGCTCATATTTGCCGACGGTACCCCGCAGGCCCTGACCCTCCCCGCAGCAGGCAGCGAAATCGACCTCGCATTCTCCGCCTCCGGCCCATGGCAGGCAGAAATAACCGACGGGGTCGAATGGATTGTCCTCTCACAGGCCGCGGACGAAGCCGGAGAACACTCCCTCACCGTAACCGTCGCTGAAAACGCAGCCCCGGTACAACGGGCAGCCGAGATTACCTTCACATGCGGCACCTCCGCAGTAACTTTCTTAATTACACAGCAGGCAACGGAAACTATCACATTTCCGGACGGTACCCCGCAGACCCTGACCCTCCCCGCAGCAGGCGGCGAAATCGACCTCGCATTCTCCGCCTCCGGCCCATGGCAGGCAGAAATAACCGACGGGGTCGAATGGATTGTCCTCTCACAGGCCGCGGACGAAGCCGGAGAACACTCCCTCACCGTAACCGTCGCTGAAAACGCAGCCCCGGTACAACGGGCAGCCGAGATTACCTTCACATGCGGCACCTCCGCAGTAACCTTCTCAATTACACAGCAGGCTGCGGAAATATAAATTGCTCGCCATCGAAACGACTTCCAGCTAAACGCTCCTGCACACCCACCGATATCGGCACACGATACGGCCTGGTCGTTACGGTCGGAGAGCGGAATGAACGCTGTCGTCCGACCGTAGTCATCGACTTTCCTGTTATCCGTCCCCAAAATACGCTCCGATTTTTACATCGGGCAACTACCGAACGGACCTTTTTCCCCGATTTTCCATATCTTTGCGCCCCGCAAAAAGCAACGACAATGGAAGATTACAAAAAAATGGCCGAGGCCAATCAGCGACGGGGCCGGGAGATAATCGCCGAAACGCAGCTGATCGAAAGCTGGGAGGCAATCGGAGCACAGGCGAACCTCATCGGCAGCCTCTCCACGGGGCTGATGATGAAGAAGCTGGACATCGACATGCACGTCTACACCGATACGCTGTCGATAAAGGAGAGTTTCCGGGCGGCGGCCCGAATCGCCTCGCATCCGGGCATCGTCCGGATGGAATACACCAATCTCATCGACACCGAAGAGGAGTGCATCGAGTGGCACGCCGCCTACCGCGACCGGGACGGACGCATGTGGAAAATGGACATGATACACATCCGGCGCGGTTCGGCCTACGATGGCTTCGCCGAACGCATGGCCTCACGCATCGGCGCCGTCCTGACCGAAGAGACGCGCGACGCCATTCTGCGGCTCAAATACGAAACCCCCGACACGGAGTCCATCATCGGAGCGGAATATTACGCGGCAGTACTCTCCGGCGGAGTGAGGGATTATGCCGGCCTCACGGCCTGGCGCGAGGTGCACCGCGGCGACAGCCTCATCGGCTGGCTGCCCTGACGGGCCGCCCCTCCGCGACGGAGAGCATCCCCGCACATCCGGTCCGGCAGCACCCGCCCCCGGCAAGCGGCATTGTCTTTCTCTCTAACCATCCCGCACAGCGATTCGAACGCGGCAACACGTCTTGCCATATCGGTATCGACCGCATGCCGCCGCAACCTCCTGACCATTCCCCGTAAGTCCGTCTCACTGCGCCGACCGGCACCCCCGGAAACGCCATCCCCAAGCATACCGCAGCCTGCCACACGCCCCATATACCCCATCCGATACGGGACTGCGCCCGACAGACACGCCTCCGGCCGCGCGTATCATTACGACCAGCCGACCGTAACCGACGGACATACTCCGGCATCTGTCAGCGGAATCCTCCACCCGACCGCAAAGTCACTCCGCGCAGCGACACATTGCAGGACGACAAACGCCCCACGGCGTATGACAATGACCGGAAAACGCCGGACATCACCACAAAAAGCAACGAACCTGCACAGGGCACCCCGTCACAGAAGAAGAAACAAAAACGGAAAATTCAAGGATTCAGGACGAATACGGCTCCGCCGAAAAAAGGAATCCGCCGGTTACCGCTCCCGGTCGCCGATGTAGTCGCAGAGCAGTTCGAGCGAACGGCGGTAAACGGAATCGGGATAGGTGACAATGATGCTGCGAGCCCGCCCGAGGTACTCCTCCATGACACTCTCGGCGGCCTCGATACCCCCTTCGCGGCGGACGAACGACGAGATTTCTTCGATAAGCCCGGGATTTTCGCCCGCAGCTTTCACTTTCTCCATGATGCGTGCTCGTTCTTCGTCGCCGCACCGTTCGAAAATGGCTATCAGCGGAAGCGTGACCTTCCCTTCGCGCAGGTCGGCGCAGGAGGACTTGCCGGTCTGTTCGGAGGGTGCATAATCGAGGATATCGTCCTTAATCTGAAAGGCCATCCCCAAATCAAGTCCTATCTGACGGGCCATCCCCACCTCCGTAGCAGCAGCCCCCGCAGCCATGGCTCCCGCGCCGCTGCTGACCCCCATCAAGATAGCCGTTTTCTTGAAGATGATGTCGAGGTATGCCTCGCGCGAGACGCGGCGGCTACCGTTGAGCTCGCTCTGAATGAGCTCGCCCTCAACAAGTTCGGAAATGCCGGCCGTAATATAGGATACGATGTCGAACTGGGCACTCTGCATGCCGAGCGAATAGCTCCGTGCGAGGATATAATCGCCGGAAAGCACCGAAACGCGCGCGTCCCATCGGTGATGCACCGTAGGCTTGCCGTGGCGCGTATCGGAACCGTCCACCACGTCGTCGTGAACGAGCGAGGCGTTGTGTATCATCTCCACCATCAGGGCGGCCAGATAGGCCCGCTTGCCGATTCCGAACCGGGAATGGATACCGGCACAGAGAAAGACCAGCAAGGGCCGGATACCCTTGCCGCGCGAAGAGACGATATAATCCATGATGCCCGCGACGAACCTGTTGTCGCTGTACAGGGCCCGTTTCATGAACTCCTCATACTCCCCGAACACCTTTTCGAGCGGTTCCCTTATTTCACTCAACCTATCCATGCCGTTCCGACCGAACGCACAAAGGTAGTGCAAAATTCCGAGAGAATCCGCCTGCGTCCTCCCCTTCGGAGATATTTTACGCACATTTCCGTCGAAAAACCCCGCTCCGGCACCGGGAAATACGCCAACAGGACACAATAGCCGGGATACCGCAGTTCATAATCTCAACTATTTTTCGTTACTTTGCGGGATACGAAAACACAAGCCCGTTATGGACAAAAAAGGGAAATCCCTCCGCTGGCTGCCATACGTCGCGGCCCCCGTCATATTCCTGTTGGTATCGATGCTTTACTTCGCCCCCCAGTTCAGCGGGGAGAAACTCGACATGCACGACGTCACCCAGTACGTCGGAGCGAGTGCCGACATCGAACGGCACGTAGAGCAATACGGCGAAGACCCCCAGTGGACGGGCAGTTCCTTCAGCGGTATGCCCTCCTACATGATTGACTTCAAGGTGCCAGCATGGCTCATCCGCCACGCCTCGAAGCTGCCCGTGCGGGCGATGGGCGAACCGGCCGTGCTCATCTTCACGGCCATGCTCTGCTTCTGGCTCATGACGCTGCTGTGGAAAGTGAACCCGTGGGTAGGCATCGTTCCGGCACTCGCCTACGGTTTTTCGACCTACACGATACTCATCATCGGAGCCGGCCACATCTCCAAGGTGTGGGCCATGGCCTACATCCCCCTGCTGATAGGAGCCATCGTCTACACCTACCGCGGACGGCACCTGTGGTTCGGGGCCGCGCTGGCGGCGCTGGCCGCTTCGCTCGAAATATCGGCCAACCACCCGCAAATCACCTACTACTTCCTGCTGGTCATCGTCGCGCTGCTGATAAACGAATTCGTCCGGTCGTACAGACATCGGGTGCTTCCGCGTTTCTGGAAGGCGTCGGGGGCGCTCCTGCTGGCCGCCGTACTGGCGGTAGGGTCCAACTTCGCACCGCTCTACTTCACCGCACAGCACGCCGCTGACACCACGCGGGGCGGCTCGGAACTCGCCGAGGGGGATGCCGGCGGCAAAGCGGCACAGCGGGGGCTGGATCTCGAATACGCCACGGCCTGGAGCTACGGCCGCACGGAGAGTTTCAACCTGTTCATCCCGAACCTCATGGGAGGTTCGTCGGCACAACCCTTCTCGCCGGACGGCCCGGTGGCCGAAGTTCTCGCCAATTTCGGTGCCCGTCCCGCCGACCTGCCCATCGGCACCTACTGGGGCGACCAGCCCGGTACGGCCGGCCCCACCTACCTCGGCGCCGCGGTGGTGTTCCTCGCCGTGCTCGGCCTGTTCGTTCTGCGCGGCAGCCGGAAATGGTGGCTGCTGGCAGTGAGCCTCCTCGCCCTCTTCCTCTCGTGGGGCAGCAACATGATGTGGTTCACGGAACTCTGCTTCAAAATACTGCCCGGCTACAACAAGTTCCGCGCGGTCTCGACGGCCCTCGTCATCGTCCAGTGGACCTTTCCCCTGCTGGCCTGCCTGCTGCTCTCGGAACTCTGGAAAGGCGAAATCCCTGCACGGAAAATACGCCGCGGGCTCGCATGGGCGACTGGCATCACGGGTGGCATCGCCCTGCTCTTCGCCCTTTTCGGACCGAAGATGTTCGGTTTCTCCGCTCCGGGAGACTACCCGCTGCTCTACAATATCGCCGCCCACTCCGGCTTCAACGAAGCCGGGGCGCGTCAGTTCGCCGATTACGTATCGGACGCCATGAGCGCCGAACGGGCGAAGATGCTCCGCGCCGACGCCTGGCGCTCGCTGCTCTTCGTCCTCGTCTCGGCCGGCCTCGTGCTGCTCTATGCCAAAGGGCGGATGAAACGAGGCATCCTGACCGCATGCTTCGCAGGGCTGGTCTGCCTCGACCTCATTCCCGTAGACCTGCGCTACCTCTCGTGGGACGACTTCGTTCCGGCACGGCGCACGCAACTCTATCCCACGGAGGCGGACAAGGAGATACTGAAAGATACCACACCGGGATATCGGGTGGCCAACTTTGCGGTGAACACCTTCAGCGACGCCACGACCTCCTACTTCCACCGCTCCGTCGGAGGATACCACGGTGCCAAACTGCAGCGCTATCAGGACCTCATCGACCGGCATCTCGTACCGATGAACATGGAGGTCTACAACATGCTCAACACGCGCTATTTCATCGTTCCGGAGATGTCCGGACGGCTGGAAGCGCAGTTCAATCCCGACGCCAACGGGGCCGCATGGTTCGTTGCGGAGGTGATACCGTCGGATACCCCGAACGAAGAGATTGATGCGCTGAACCGCATCGACACCAAACGGCAGGCCGTGGCCGACCGGCGTTTCACCGACCGGCTGCCGGTCACCGGCACGGCAGACACCGCCGCCTCCATCCGGCTGACCGACTACCGGGTGAACCGGCTCACCTACGAATACGATTCGGCAACGGAAGGCATCGCCGTATTCTCCGAAATATATTACGACAAGGGCTGGAAAGCCTATGTGGACGGCACGGAGGCGCCCTACTTCCGGGCCGACTACGTACTGCGGGCCATGGCGCTGCCGGCCGGACACCACACCGTGGAGTTCGTCTTCCGTGCGCCGAAGTTCCGCGAGGCATCGGCCGTGACACTCGCAGGCTCGCTCATCATCCTCATCGGATTCGCCGCAGCGGCAATCTATGCGGTATGGGACGACCGGCGTAAAAAAGACCGGAACGAGAACAATAATATCCTCCCGGAAGCGTAAGAAGACGGGAGGGACAACAAACACCGTATCAAACCATGGCTAAAGCCGAAAACACGAAAAGCCTCAGGCGTAAAGTACGCAACTCGTACATCATCTCCACGATAAGCATCGCACTCGTACTGTTCCTGCTCGGAAGCGTCGGCTACCTCATATTCAACGCCGTCCGGGCCACCGACCTGATGAAGGAGAACGTGGCCATCCATCTGATGATAAAGCAGGGCACGTCCGACGAACGGATTGCCGAAATAGGCCGGGAGCTAGGTGCCCACGAGGCCGTCAAGGAGGTGACATTCGTCCCCAAGGCAGTGGCTGCGGAGAATTTCAAGGAACAGATAGGAAGCGACTTCGTGGAGTTCCTCGCCTTCAATCCCCTGCCCGATGCCTACGAAGTGAAACTGCACGCACAGTATTCCGACAAGGATTATGTCCGCAAGTTCGAAAAGGAGGCCGCTTCCTGGAACGGCATCGAAGAGGTGGTCTATCAGCGGGCCGTGGTGGAACAGATAGGCTCCAACATCAACAAGTTCAATCTCGTCCTGCTGCTCTTCGGAGGCGCCCTGCTGGTCATTGCACTCATCCTGCTCAACAACACCATCCGCCTGACCATCTATTCCAAACGCTACCTGATAAATACGATGAAGCTCGTCGGGGCTTCCAAATGGTTCATCATGAAACCGTTCCTTCTGCGCAGTATCCTCCACGGCGTCTACGCATGGCTCATCGCCGCGGCGATGTTCCTCGCGCTCGTGGCGGGACTCGGCGAAGGGCTCCCCGAAGTGACCTTTCTGGCGGAGAGCCGACCGGTCTATTACGTCCTCTGCGGCATGCTGCTGCTGGGGATTCTGATATCGGCGCTGTTCACCCTCTTCGCAGTGAACAAGTTCGTCCGGATGAACACCACGAAAATCAATCTCTACTGATTCACCGGGGCCGATGCGGCATTCCGGTACGGGAAAACGACGGAAAAATCAGAGTCAATATATGTAAGATATGGCACAGACGACAAAGGGAAAAGGCGGCGCACCGGCCGCATCGAAAAACGGAGCCGAACAGCGGAAAGAGGCGGAGGCCCGCATGCCGCTCGGACGCAAAAACTACCTTTTCATGCTCATCGGACTGGGAATCATCATTCTCGGTTTCATCCTGATGAGCGGAGGCGGCAGCGACGACCCGAACGTATTCGATTACTCGATGTTCAGCTTCCGGCGCATCACGCTCGCTCCGGTGGTGGTACTCGCCGGATTCGGATTCGAGCTGTTCGCCATCATGAAAAAATTCAAGGAGTAGAGAGTCATGTCGGTACTTGAAGCCATCATCATGGGCATCCTGCAGGGGCTCACGGAGTTCCTGCCGGTCAGCAGCAGCGGCCACCTCGAAATCGCCAACTACCTGTTCGGCATAGAGGCCGAAAGCAACCTGCAGTTCACCATGGCGGTGCATGCGGCTACCGTGCTGAGCACCATCACCGTCTTTTTCCGTCAGATAGTGGAGTTGTTCAAAGGGCTGTTCCGATTCCGGATGAACGAAGAGACCCGATATGTCATCAACCTGCTCATCTCCATGATACCCATTGCCGTCGTCGGCTTCTTCTTCAAGGACGCCATCGAGGGACTCTTCACCTCCAATCTGGTGCTGGTGGGCATCATGCTGCTCGTCACGGCGTGCCTGCTGACCTTTGCAGGACTTGCCAAACCGCGCACCGGAACGATAACGCCCAAAAACGCATTCATCATCGGCCTCGCACAGGCACTGGCCGTCCTGCCCGGTCTGTCGCGCTCGGGCACGACCATCTCCACCGGTCTGCTGCTGGGAGTACAGCGGAGCGAAGTCTCCAAATTCTCTTTCCTCATGGTGCTCGTTCCCATCATCGGCATGAACCTGCTGGAGCTGATTGGTGCGCCGACGGGAGGAGAAGGCATCGGGACGTGGCAGCTCGTGGGCGGTTTCGCCGCGGCCTACCTCACCGGTACGCTCGCCTGCCGCTGGATGATTCGCATCGTGAACCGGGGCAAACTCACCTGGTTCGCCGTCTACTGCGCCGCCGTCGGCCTTCTTTCCATCGGATTCGGCATTTTCCATTAGGCTGCGGACGACATTGACCCAAACACAAAACAAGCGGAATTGAAAGAACCATTTTCCAAAGAGACAAATTTCAGGGAGGGATACGTGCTCGTCGTGGACAAACCGCTGGGCTGGACATCCACCGACGTGGTACGCAAAGTCAAGTTCATGCTCCGCCACAATGGACTGCGGAACCTGAAGGTCGGCCATGCGGGCACGCTCGACCCGCTCGCCACGGGCGTACTCGTCGTATGCCTCGGCAAAGCCACCAAATCAGTGGAAGCGTTGCAGGCCGAGGAGAAGGAGTATGTGGCGGAAATGAAACTCGGCGCGACCACTCCGAGTTTCGACATGGAACATCCGGAGGATGCCGCCTATCCCTGGGAACACATCACGCGTGAAGAGGTGGAACAGGCCCTCGCCGCCCTGACCGGCGAACGGCTGCAGATGCCGCCGCTTTACTCCGCCAAGAAAATCGACGGGCAGCGTGCCTACGAATACGCCCGCGAAGGCGAAGAGGTGAAACTCCGGGCTGCCCCAATCAACATCTACGCCATGGAGCTGCTCGAATACGACCTGCCCCGCATCAGGATACGGGTGGTGTGCAGCAAGGGTACCTACATCCGTTCGCTCGCCCGCGAAATAGGCGAAGCACTCGGCAGCGGGGCCTACCTCACCTCGCTCCGCCGGACACGCAGCGGCCGGTTCACTGCCGAGGAGGGATACTCCATGGACGAAATAATAAACATCCTGAAATAACCGTTATCGAATCGGAGGCTTCCGAAACTGCAGGAGATGCACGGCCAGCCATGTACGGCACCGGATGCAGCGGCAACCGCCGGAGCCTGTCCGGGCGGGAAGCACGGGTACTGACGGAAAAAACGGCACGGGTGAAACAAACCCGTTTTTTTTTCGTATAATAATTATTCGGTCCCTGTTTGTACAGAAGCCGCAACGTTGCTTACGACAAAACATCGCTATATAAATTCCCGGGAATAAAGGATGAAACTTTCACAGTACAATTACAACTTTTCGCCGGAACTGCTGGCGAAATATCCTGCCGACAACCGCGACGAATCGCGGCTTATGGTGGTAGAACGCAAAACAGGCAAGATAGAGCACCGCATCTTCAAGGAGATCATCGACTACTTCAACGAAAAGGACGTCTTTATCTTCAACAACACGAAGGTTTTCCCCGCAAGGCTCTACGGGAACAAGGAGAAGACAGGCGCGGAAATAGAAATCTTCCTGCTGAGAGAACTGAACCGCGACCTGCGCCTATGGGACGTACTCGTGGACCCGGCAAGGAAGATACGCATAGGCAACAAACTCTACTTCGGCGACGACGACCTGCTGGTGGCCGAAGTGATAGACAACACCACCTCGCGCGGACGCACGCTCCGCTTCCTGTTCGACGGCACCTATGAGGAGTTCCGGGCCGCACTCTACAAACTCGGCGAAACACCCCTCCCCAAATGGATACGCGACAAGGTGGAGCCGATTGACGAAGAGCGCTATCAGACGATATTCGCCACCGAAGAGGGGGCGGTAGCCGCCCCTACGGCGGGTCTGCACTTCAGCAAACACCTCATGAAACGCCTCGAAATCAAAGGCATCGAATCGGCCATGATAACACTGCACGTCGGGCTCGGCAACTTCCGCACCGTGGATGTGGAAGACCTCACGAAACACAAGATGGATTCGGAGCAGGTGCATATCCCCGAAGAGGCGGCTGCCAAAGTGAACCGCGCCAAGGAGGGGGGCCACCGCGTCTGTGCGATAGGGACGACCGTCCAGCGGGCCATCGAAAGCAGCGTATCGACCAACGGCATGCTGAAACCGTGCGACGGATGGACGAACAAATTCATCTTCTGCCCCTACGACTTCAGCGTGGCCGACTCGATGGTCTCCAACTTCCACCTCCCCTGCTCGACGCAGCTGATGCTCGTCGCGGCATTCGGCGGCTACGAAACCGTCATGCACGCCTACAAGGTGGCGATAGAGGAGGGTTACCGTTTCGGCACCTACGGCGACGCCATGCTGCTGCTCTGACGGGAACGTCCCCCTGCGGCACCGGCCCGGGCGAGTGCGATGCGTGCGGGATTGCCTCTCGCACGCATCGCACTAACAGACAACCGATTGCATAGGAAAAGGTTCCCTTCGGGGAATCTTTTTTATCCGGCACGACCGAGTTCATTGGAAATTAATTCGTATCTTTGTGAGTATTTTAAGTTTCCGGTAATGGCAGGTTCCAAAATATTGTACGTTTGTCAGGAGATAACCCCTTATCTACCGCCGACCGAAATCTCGTCCGAATGCAGGCTGTTGGTTCAGGCCATGCAGGAACGGGGCAATGAAACGAGGACGTTCATGCCGCGTTACGGTGTCATAAACGAAAGACGCAACCAGCTCCACGAAGTCATCCGCCTTTCGGGCATGAACCTCATCATAGACGACAACGACCATCAGCTCATCATCAAGGTAGCCTCGATACCCTCGGCAAGGGTACAGATTTACTTCATCGACAACGACGACTATTTCGCACGCAAGGCCGTGCTCCGCGACACCGCCACGGAGGAGATGTTCCCGGACAACGACGAACGGGCCATATTCTTCGCCCGGGGCGTACTCGAAACGGTACGCAAACTGCGGTGGGAACCCGCCGTCGTACACTGCCACGGATGGTTCTCGGCGGTCATGCCCATCTATCTGCGCAACACTTTCGCCGACGACCCCATGTTCCAGAACCTGAAGATAGCCGTCTCGATTTACGACGACGCCTTTCCGGGAACGCTCGACGCCGGATTCAGGAAAAAGATAGAGAACGAAGGGATAAAAGACCCGAAACTGGCGCTGCTCGACTCCCCTTCATACGAAAACCTGATGAAACTCGTTATAGACTATGCGGACGGCGTGGTCATGCGTACCGAGCACCCCTCTCCGCTGATAACGGCAGCATTGGAAGGGACAGGGAAAGTGCTTCTTCCCTGGCAGCCTTCGGATGCCGCCGACTATCTCGACAATTACCAGAGATTCTATGAAGAGCTTTTACGATAAGAGATACCTCTCCGCAGCGGCGGCCATCCTGTCGGCTTTCGTGCTGTCGGTAGCCTGCACTTCGGTGGACGATACGCTGGGCGCCGGCCTCATTCCCGGCGGAGGGGACAAGCTTTCCATCCACATCGACACGCTCGGACTGGGCGAAGGCGAACGGATAAGGGCGTTCCAGACCTATACGGACTCCATCGGGCTGCGGGCCTCGACCAAACGCATGCGCGGCGCCATGAACGTCAATGTGGGTTATATCGGTTCGGCGGAGGAGAGTTTCTTCGGCAAGACCGTGGCGGCTTCCGTATTTTCGGGGCTGCCCGCCCAGGCGCTTACCCCGAACTTCTTCAAGAACCGCAAGTCGCCGTTCGACTCGGTAAAGCTCATCGTCAACATGAAGTACGTATGCGGCGACCCCTCCGTACGGCAGACCTTCAACATCTACCGGCTCCGCGACTCGCTCGCCTATACGACGGATACGATATACTACCACTCGTTCCGCTACGAAGACCACATCGACAGTGAACCGCTGTTCAGCTTCGAATATTCGGGCGAACCGGATGAAATCGAAGAGATAAAGCTCGATATCCTTCCGCAGGGACAGTTGCTGCTCGACGAACTGGCGGCCGCAGACACCACCCTCTTCTACTCCGACAAGGCTTACGAATTCCTGCGGAAATACAAGGGGTTCGTCATCGCTCAGGCTCCCGGAACTCCTGCCAATGCAGCGATATATGCCAACTACCTTCCGAACTGCAACATGAACTTCTACTTCCAGCGGGAGAGGGACCAGTGGGAGATAGACCTCGACGACGACAACAAAGAAAAAGAGGTCACGGCCTACATGCAGTGGTACTTCTCCGACGCCGACGGACTCAAAACGATGTCGGTGGCGAGCATCCGCCACGACTACACGGGTACGCCGCTCGAAGGGGTGCAGAACGGAGGGGAGGTAGCCGCCGACGAAACGGTCTACGTGCAGGGACTCGGCGGCGTGACAGCGACGCTGAAATTCCCGGACGGTTTCTTCGACGCCATGAACGCCCTCAAGCCATCGGAGGATTACGGACTGTACATCAACCAGGCACACATGTTCGTATGGCTGGAAGGAGAGACGACGGAAGCATACGACAAGGCGTTCCAAAAACTCGGCAGTTACTCCGATTACGGCAGCATGACCGTTATCCCGGATTACTATATATCGGACGCCTCCACGGGGAGCATCACGATACCCTACGACGGTACGCTGAACCGCAACCCCGGCAAGGGATACTACCGAATGGACATCACCTCGTTCCTGCAGCACGCCTTGCAGCACGACGACGAAGAGAGCAGGCAGTTGACGCTGGCCCCTACCTACACGCCCTACGAGCCCTTCGCCGACAATACGTCGGTCCTTCTGGCGGCAGACAGCGACAAACCGGTCAGAGTCAAGATAACATACACCCTCATCGAGCCGGACGGCGAATGAACGACAGAGTAACGAACCTAAAGGATGCCTTTAGGTTCTTGTTTTAATCAAATTCACACAAGCGCAGAAAGTTATGGCGCAGGAGAAACAACGCAATACTGACACGAAGAAGACACACGAAAACCTCGTCATCGTCGAGTCTCCGGCAAAGGCGAAAACCATCGAAAAATTCCTCGGCAAGGACTACACCGTCATGTCGAGCTACGGTCACATCCGCGACCTCTCGAAAAAGGAGCTCGGCATCGCCATAGACGACAACTTCAAACCCGATTACGAGATATCGCCCGACAAGAAGAAACTCGTCGAATCGCTCGCCAAGAGTGCGAAGGAGGCCGAACGGGTTTGGCTCGCATCCGATGAAGACCGCGAAGGGGAAGCCATCGCCTGGCACCTGACACAGGTGCTCGGCCTGCCGGTAGACCAGACGCGGCGCATCGTTTTCCACGAAATTACCAAGAGCGCCATCATGGCCGCCATCGAGAATCCGCGCACCATCGACATGAACCTCGTCAATGCGCAGCAGGCACGGCGTGTACTCGACCGACTGGTCGGATTCGAACTCTCGCCGGTACTCTGGAAGAAGGTCAAACCGTCGCTCTCGGCCGGAAGAGTCCAAAGCGTCGCAGTGCGCCTCATCGTCGAGCGCGAGCGCGAGATAATGAATTTCCGAAGCACCCCCTACTATCGGGTCACTGCCCGGTTCTACCGCACGGACGACCCTGCCAAAACCCTTTTCAAGGCGGAACTCGACCGGCGGTTCGATTCGGCCGAAGAGGCTGAAGGATTCCTCGGGACGTGCAGGGAGGCCGACTTCCGGGTACTCAGCAGCGAAAGCAAACCTGCCGAACGCCACCCGGCCGGGCCGTTCACCACATCCACACTCCAGCAGGAGGCGGGACGTAAGCTCGGTATGTCGGTATCGCAGACGATGGCCGTCGCCCAGCGGCTTTACGAAAACGGTTACATCACCTACATGCGTACCGATTCCCAGAACCTCTCCTCGCAGGCCATCGCAGCCGCCCGGGAGGAGATAATCAAGATGTTCGGAGAGGAGTACAGCAGCGCCCGGAAATACAAGACCAAAAGCAAGGGAGCGCAGGAGGCCCACGAAGCCATTCGCCCCTCCTATCTCAACCGCCAGCAGATAGAGGGCTCGCCGGAGGAGAAGCGTCTCTACGACCTGATATGGAAACGTACGGTGGCTTCGCAGATGTCGCCGGCACGGATAGAGAAGACGGTGGTATCCATCGCAGCCGGAGAATCGCCCTACAAGTTCACCGCTACGGGCGAGGTCATCCTGTTCGACGGTTTCCTCAGGCTCTACTCCGAAACCGTAGAAGATGAAACGGAGGAGGGACAGGAGAATACGCTGCCCGAACTGAAAGCGGGCGACGGACTGAGCTATCAGGATATATCAGCCACGGAACGCTTCACCCAGCCCCCGTTCCGTTACAGCGAGGCATCGCTGGTGCGACGGCTCGAAGAGCTCGGCATCGGCCGGCCGTCCACCTATGCGCCGACCATCTCCACCATCATCAACCGGGGATACGTCATCAAGCAGAACAAGCAGGGAACCAAACGCAGCTACCGGCTCATCCGGCTCGAAAAGGGCAAAATCAGCTCGAAAGAGCTGTCGGAAACCACCGGCCGGGAGAAGGCCAAGCTGACGCCTACCGACATCGGCATGATTGTCAATGATTATCTCGACAAACATTTCGAGGAGATACTCGACTACAACTTCACGGCCAACGTGGAGAAGGAGTTCGACGAGATAGCGGAAGGAGGCAAGGAATGGACCAACATGATTCGGGAGTTCTACACCGCCTTCCATCCCACCGTGGAAAAGGCGCTCGAAGAGCTCCCCGACCGCAGCGGCCGGGAACGCATTCTGGGAACGGACCCCAAAAGCGGCAAACAGGTTTCGGCACGCATCGGCCGTTACGGTCCCATCGTACAGATAGGGAGCGCGGACGACGAGGAGAAACCGCGCTATGCCAGCATGAAGAAAGACCAACTGATTGCCACCATCACCCTCGACGAAGCGTTGGCCCTCTTCGAGCTTCCGCGCACGCTGGGCGAGCTGGACGGCAAAGAGGTGGTCGTATCAATCGGGAGGTACGGCCCCTACATCCGCTACGATGGCAAATTCACCTCGCTGCCCAGAAAGGACGACCCCTACTCCGTCACGCTGGAACGTGCCGTAGAGCTTATCCATGAAAAAGAGAGTGCCGCCAAGGCATCGAAAGAGCCCATCAAGGTCTTCGATGCCGAACCGGAGATAAAGGTACTGAACGGCCGTTACGGTCCCTACATCGCATCCGGCGGCAAAAACTACCGCATCCCGAAAGATACCGACCCGGCAACGCTCACGCTGGAACAGGTCAGGGACATCATGGCGAAATCCAAAAAATAAAGGTCCGAAACCGAAAGCGGACACGATACAACAGAGAGGCTGTACCTGAAGGTACAGCCTCTCGCATAAACGGTACACCGCGGCTCCCGCCGCTGCCGATTAATGCCTGCTCAGGTAATCCGACACACCGGCCCCCGTCGCACTCATCGCATCCTTGCCTTTGGCCCAGTTGGCGGGACAAACTTCGCCGTACTCTTCGAAGTGCTGGAGTGCATCGACCATGCGGATGACTTCATCGACGCTGCGCCCCAGTGGCAGGTCGTTGATGACCATATGCCTTACGATACCGCCCTTGTCGATAAGGAAAAGCCCGCGGTAGGCTACGGGAGCACCGCCCTCGAACAGGAGTTCATCCTCTTCACCCGACAGATACTCTCCGCCGAGGACGCCGTAATTCTCGGAGATGGTTTTCGTCGTATCGGCGATTATCGGATACTTCACCCCTTCGATACCGCCTCTGTTTCTGGGCTGGCCGAGCCAGGCCAGGTGGGAATACTCCGAATCAACCGAACAGCCTACTACCTGTACGCCGCGGGCCTCGAATTCGCCCAGTTTCTCCTGGAACGCATGCAGCTCCGTCGGGCACACGAACGTAAAATCCATCGGGTAGAAAAACAATACCACATACTTTTTCCCCTCGTACTGGCCGAGGGTGAAGTCCTGTACAATCTCGTTTCCGTTCACTACCGCCGTCGCACGGATGGCAGGCGCCTTTTTTCCTATCAAAGATTTCATATTTCCTTATGTTTTAATGAATGATTCCGGTTTATCCGATACAAAGATACAGACTCTTACTATAAGAATAACAAACAAGAGTACAATCCACGATTGTTATTTCTTATATACTCATAAGCAAAAAACATACCTTCGGAAAGGGGAAAAGCAAAAAGTCCCGCCGCCTCCCGAAAACGGTGCAAGGATGATTACCGACCGATGATGAAGATGGCAGGCCGCTTGTTGAGGTCGGGCCTCGGCCTGGAATGCCATACGGCTACCGGCAGGGTAAGAATGAATTCGGAGGATGCAGTGATGTCGGCTGCCACCGTCAGGCGCGTATGGGGCGAAAGCACTGCGAGCATCTCCTCCAGCAGTTTCGCATTGCGGTAGGGCGCTTCGATGAAGAGCTGCGACTGTCCCTCACCCAATGCCCTTTTTTCATACATCCGCAGGGCTTTTGCCCGCTCCGGCGGCTTGACGGGAAGATAGCCGTTGAAAGCAAACGACTGCCCGTTCTGCCCGGAGGCCATCAGCGCCAACAGGATGGAAGAGGGACCGACCAACGGCACCACCCGGATACCCGCCCGGTGGCACAGCGCTGCTATCTCCGCACCTGGGTCGGCTACGCCGGGAACTCCGGCTTCGGATATGAATCCGGCATCCCTACCGCCGAACAGCGGTTCCAGCATGGACGGAAGCTCCTCGGGACGGGTGTGTTCGTTGCACTCCACGAAGGTCAGCTCCTCTACCGTGCGCCCCATCCCTCCGCGCCCGAGGAAACGGCGGGCCGAACGTACATTCTCCACGATGAAATAGTCGAGCGCCTCCACTACCGGCCGGTTCGCCTCCGGAAGGACGCCGTAATCCGTCCCTATCGGGCACGGTATCATATAAAGTTTTCCGTAAGAGGCCATCTCTCCGCACCATTCGAACACCGGCACCCGGTCTCCCTATTCCCCGCCGCGGCACGCCGTGCGGAGAGGCCGGCAGGTTCCATTTTACTCTTTCAGATAGATACGCTTTACCCGTTCCGACACGGAGGTCATGATTTCATAGGGAATGGTACCCAGCAGAACAGCCATATCCGAAACGGTATTGCCCGGCGTGCTGCCGAATACGGTCACCTCATCACCCTCCGAAACGTTCATTCCCGTCACGTCCACCATGCAGCTGTCCATGCAGATGCGCCCCACAATCGGAGCCGGCCTGCCGTTCACGAGCACGCTCCAGTTTCCGCATCCGAGCCGGCGGTCAAGTCCGTCCGCATACCCTATCGGAATGGTTGCCAGCCGCGAATCGCGCGCGAGCTTTCCGCTGCGGCCATACCCCACCGTCTCCGACTGCGCCAGTTCCTTCACCTGCACGATGCGCGTCAGCAGCCGGCTCACCGGACGCAGCGCCTCCCCCTCCGTACAACTGACGCCATAGAGTCCGATACCGAGACGGCACATGTCGAACCGCGCCTCCGGGAAACGCTCCATGCCCGCCGTATTCAGGATGTGCATCAGGGGACGGTAACCCAGACCGTCGGCAAGCGCCTGCACCGTCCGCCGGAAATAGTCTATCTGCGAACGGGTGAAGCCGTCCTCTTCGGGCATGTCGGCCGCCGCCAGATGGGAAAATACCGACCTTGCGGCTACGGCACCCGCTTCGCGCCGCAGAAGGGCGGCCAGCTCTGGCATATCCTCCATCCGGAATCCGAGGCGGTGCATCCCGGTGTCTATCTTGATGTGTACGGGCCAGGAGGTCTCCCCGGCATCCCGCACGGCCGCGATGAAACGCTCCAGCGACCGGAAGTTGTATATCTCCGGTTCGAGACGGTTGGCCACCATCAGCGCAAAACTGTCCGAATCGGCATTCAGCACCACTATCGGCATGGCGATACCCTTCTCACGCAGCGTCACTCCTTCGTCGGCGAAAGCCACCGCAAGGTAGTTCACCCCCTGTTTGTCGAGCATGTCCGCCACTTCGAAATTTCCGTTGCCGTAACACGACGCTTTCACCATGGCCATCATCTTCACCCCGTCGCCCACCAGCGCACGGTAGTGATTGAGGTTGTGCCTCATGGCGTCGAGGTCCACCTCCAGCACAGTCGTATGGCTGCGGCGGTCGAGTTGATGCAGGATGCGGATGACCCCCGTGTCGGAGTTGCCGCGCAGCAGGATGGCCCGGCCCGCTATGCTGTCCTGCGTACAGTGACGGATAAACTCCTCCGCCGTGCGGTAGAACTCACTCCCCGCACCGAACGCGTCGCGGCACGCCGAAATACGTTCGCCGACGCCGACGAACCGTCCGATACCGGCACTCCTGACCATGGCGCCCACTTTGCCGTAAAGTTCCCAGTCGGGCATGGGGCTGAAGGGAATGTCCGACATGATAAGTACCTTCTCGCGGCTGCCGGCCACTCCGGTCAAATAGTCGAGCGCCATCGGCAGCGAATTGGCGTCGGTATTGTTCATGTCTGTCACGATGATGGAACCGGCGATTCCCTCCCGCATGCCGAGCCGCACGGCCACGGGCTGCAGCTCGGAAAGCTTCGGAACGACCGTCGCGGGCGGCACCCCCACCGCATCGTAAAAAGCGGTCACGAGCGCCTTGTTGCGGCGGGCCACCCCGTCTTCCCCCTCCTCGGGAAGCAGACATTCGTAAGGCAGGGCATCGCGCAGCTCCGCTTCGGGTGCTTTCGCCCGCAGTGCCTCCTCTATCAGCGGCTCGCCGCCGCAGTAGACGATGCTGCGGCATGTCGCGAAAAGCTGAGCCTTCTCCCGCATCTTCTGACGGTCGGACTGGAAATTCTCGCCGTGCTCCGGACCGAGATGGGTAAACACCCCTACGTCGGGCCGGATAATGGCCGCCAGCCGGTCCATCTCTCCCGGACGCGATATGCCCGCCTCGATGAGAGCGATGTCCTCGTTTCCGGTCATCATCAATATCGAAAGCGGCACGCCGAGCTGGGAATTGTAGCTGCGCGGACTGCGGAAAAGCGACACTCCCTCCGGGGCGGCCTGCGCTATCCACTCCTTCACGGTGGTCTTCCCGCTGGAACCGGTGATACCGACTACCGTTCCGCTGAACGACAGTCTGTAATGAGCCGCCAGGGCCTGCAGTCCGGCCAGCGACTTGTTCACACGCACGAATCCTGCACCCGGCCAGGCCGAAGCGTCCACCTCGCGCTCCACCATGAAACCGCGCACTCCCCGGCGGTACAGTTCGCCGATGTGGTCATGGCCGTCGTGGTTGCGGCCCCGTATCGCCACGAAGAGCGCGGCTCCATCCCTGGCAACACTCCGACGGCTGTCGGCCATCACGCTGCGGACGGTGACATCCTCGCCGCAGAACGTGCCTCCGCATATCGCGGCTATCTCGCTTACAGAATACTCCATCACTTACATTATTCTTTTCTACTTCCCGGACCGAAATCGCTGCCAAAAATTTTTTCCGTACAATTTTCGCACCGGAAAACCGCATCCGCCCCCGCCCCCGCCACATTCGCACGCACGGCGGCAACTGCCGACAGGGAGAAGGTGCGCCGCGACCCGTCTTGCGCGGATGCCGCTAAAATAGCACTTTTTGACGCGCCTTATCCCCTGCTGCGCTATTTTATTTCGCCCGCACGGGGACTACTGCCGGAACCGCACCACCGTAATACCCGCGCCTCCGCGGTCGGCATGGTCGTCCGTAGCGGAAGCCACCTCGCTCACACCGCGCAGATAACGCCGTATCTCCTCCTTGAGCGCCCCGGTACCCTTGCCGTGCAGGATGCTCACCTCCGCCACACCCACCATCAGGGCATCGTCGATGAAATCCTCCACCCGTTCGAGCGCCTCGGCGGCACGCATACCCCGCACGTCGATGTTGTCCTTGAAATTGAGGCGGCGCGACGCGATATCCACACTGACCACCGTACGTGCCCGCTCCGGCCTCACCTGCCGCTTATACTCCGAATTGGAGATGGTCTCCAACCGGTCGAGCGCCACCGTAGTCAATAACTGTCCGAAAGCCACCGTCGCCTTTTTTCCCTTGATTTCCGTCACCTCGCCGGCACCCTCCTGGCCCTTGATGCGCACCTTCCCGCCCACTTTTACTTCGAGCGTCTCCGGTTCCGCAGCCGGCTCCCGGGTCACCTCACCCTGCCGGGCCTTGCGTTCGCGGCGCTGTTGCTGGCGACGTTCCACCTTCTCCATTTCGCGGTCTATGCGAGCCTGTTCCTCCGGTGTCACCGCACGTTCCTCGACCTCCCGTTCCCGGAACTCGTCGAGCTCACGGCGGGCGAAGCGCGTCATCTCCTTCTCCGCCTGGGATTCCCTTATCACACGGATAGTATTCTCAATCTGCTTGTTGGCCTCGGCAACGAGGGCACGGGCCTCCTCCCGGGCTTCATGCAGGATACGGTTCCGCTCCTGCTTGATATCGGCAAGCTGACGTGCATAGGTCTGTTCCAGTTCCTCCACCTTTCGGTCCGTGATGCGTATCCGGTCGCGTTTCTGTTCCCAGTAGCGCCGGTCGCGAGCAATGTCGCGCAACTGCTTTTCCAGATTGATGTGGTCGCTGCCGGCCTTTCGGGAAGCCGCATCGATTATCTGCGCCGGCAGCCCTATCTTGCGGGCTATCTCCACGGCGAACGAACTTCCCGGCTCTCCCATCTGCAGACGGAACAGCGGACGGATGTTCTGTACGTCGAACATCATCGCTCCGTTTTCCACCCCTTCATGGCTGCCGGCGAAATACTTGATATTGGAGTAGTGGGTGGTGATGACACCATAGGTTCCCGTCTCCACAAAACGTTCGAGAATCGCTTCGGCTATCGCCCCACCTATCACCGGCTCCGTACCCGAACCGAATTCGTCGATAAGAACGAGCGACCCGGAACCTGCCCCGGCCAGCATATGCTTCATGTTGAGCAGATGCGAAGAGTAGGTACTCAGGTCGTTGTCGATGGACTGTTCGTCACCGATGTCGATGAATATGCCGTCGAATACCGGAAATTCGGAATTTTCGAGTACAGGCACCGGAAAACCGCACTGGAACATGTATTGCAGCAACCCCACGGTCTTGAGACATACCGACTTGCCTCCGGCATTAGGACCCGAAATGACGAGCATGCGGCGTCCGCGGTCGAGCTTCAGGTCGAGGGGTACCACCTGTTTCCCCTCGCGCGCCAGCGTCTGCCGCAGCAGCGGATGGCGTGCCGAGCGCAGCCACAGCGTTCCCTCTTCTGAAAGAACCGGCTTCACGCATTCGTTCTCCGCAGCCCAGCGGGCCTTCGCACGTATCATGTCCATGCAGGCGAGGTACTCCCCGGCCCGGGCGATACCCGGCGCATCGGGCCGGATACGGTCGGTAAAAGCCGTCAGTATCCGCACCACTTCGCGGCGTTCGGCATACTCCAGCTCCTTCAGTTCGTTGTTAATCTCGACTATCTCTACCGGTTCGATATAAAAGGTCTTGCCCGTGGCCGATTCATCGTGTATGAAACCGTTGATTTTCCGTTTGTTGGCTGCCGACACAGGAATGACGGCCCGACCGTCGCGTATCGATACGGCGGCATCGGCATCGGCATAGCCGTCCTTTTGCGCCTTGGAAAGAATGGCCTGCAACCGCTTCGACACCTGCCCCTCCCGGTCACGGATGGTACGGCGGATGGTGTACAGTTCCGGCGAAGCGCTGTCCTTTATCTTGCCGTAACGGTCGAGGATGGTATCGATATGACCGGTTATCTCCGGAAAGCTTTCGACCCCCTGCGCAAGACCGCGCAGTACCGGATAGCGCCCCTCCTCTTTCGCCGCGAGGAATACCGTTATTTCGTTCACCGCACCGAGTCCCGCCCGCAGGGCTATCATATCCTCGATATCCAGAAAGGTGCCTGCCACCTCTATTTTCCGGGCGACAGGACCTATGTCGGTGTACTCCTGCAGCGGAAACCCCGACTCCAGCATCAATATCTCCTGCAGTTCGCTGCAAAGCGACAGCCGGTGCGCTATCTCTCCGGCCGACGCCGAAAACCCTTCGCCGTCGAGCAGGGCACGACCGCCATCGGTCGTGCATTTGCCGCGCACCTGGGCCCTTATGCGGTCGAAACCGGTTTTGTTCTCGTAATCTGACGGATATACCATATTTATCATCCATTATCTTCTATCCACGGCCGCCCGAACGACGACAGACCCGCAGTGCAGCGCCTCGCCGCAGACACGGTGTACACTTCCACCGCACCCCGTCCGGAAAGGAACAGGGAACGGCGCAGTTCCACGGCCCCGGCAGGCGGCGCTATTTGTTCTTGCCGCCCCCGAACAGGGAGAAATGCACGTAACGTTTCGGATTGTTCTGAAGGTCTTCGAGCAGCGAGGAGAGGTTTTCGCTCGCCTCGGCGAGCGAATCGTACAGCGCCCGGTCGTTCATCAGCAGACCGATGCTGCCCTCCGTAGAATTGACCGCCGCCAGGGTAGCGGTCAATTCGTCTATCGCACCGTTCAGTTTGGCGACCGTCTGCGACAGGTCGGCTTCGGCAAGCGCTCCGCTGACGTTTTCGATATTGGCCATGGTATTGTCAATCCGTTCCGAATTGGCCGCCAACGCTCCCGTGACCTCGTTGATGTCGTCGATGATGCTCCTTATCTCCTCGCCCTTGGCGCCGAAAGCCTCTGCTCCCCTGCGCAGACCTTCGAGCGTACCCGCTATCGAACCGCTGTTATCGACGAGTATCGAGTTGAGGCTCGTCAGCGTAAGGTCTAGGGAACTGATGAGCTGGTCGAGCTTCTGTTTGAAGTAGTCGAGCTCGGAACCGGCCAGCTCCAGAAAGCTCGTTTCGCTCTCCGACCGTATGGTCGCACCGTCGGGAAGCGCATTGGGCGAATCGCCCAACTCGATTTCGAGGGCCTTTCCCCCCATGATACCGTTGGTAAAGAGGCGGACGACCGAATTGTCCGGTACGCGGTAAGCCGACTTCACGTCGAACTTCACCTCCACGGTATTGTTCAGGTCGGGACGGAATTTGATGCCCGTGACCGCACCGACACGAATGCCCTGCACGATGATGGGCGAGGACATCTGAATGCCGCTCACATTGTCGTAATAGGCGTAGTACGTCATGTTCCGGTTGAACAAATCCCTCCCCTTCAGAAAGTTTATCCCCCAATAGAGCAACGCGAGTATGGCTACCGTGAATATTCCTATCTTAACCTCTTTTCTCATCTTCATAACCGTAAACTTATTTAAACACACGCCCGACGGGCGCCCTCTCCGTCACCTGAACGTACGGGGCGAAATCCTATTGTCCCGTTTTACGCCGTGCGGTCTTTACATCTATCCGTTTATCGCCCTCATAGGCCACGACGAAAGCGTCGGGAAACTCCTTCCGGGCCTCGGACTGTATCTTCACGATGGCATCGTAATCCCGCACCCCGCCCACGAGGTAACGGTATCCGCGTCCGGGTTCTCGCTTCTCCGTCACCCGGTTACGGTACGATTTGAACACCTTGTCATTCAGCGGTTTTCTACTTCCAAGAAACCCTATCTGCACATAATAAAGTACACCGTCGTAAGGTTCCTGCCCGACGAGACGGGTGTCCGGTTCCTCCTTTTCCTGCAACTCCGGTGCCGGAGTCCTGCCGCTCCCTTTCCGGACGGGCTCCGTCTCGGCCTCGCGCAGCATGACGACATTGGCCCGGCCCTCCACCTTGCTCTTATATTCGCTGAAGGCGTTGAACAACGCCCGCGCCGCCTCGCTCTGCCCCTTGCCGGAAGTGACATAGCTGCGGTCGGTCTGATTGGAAAGGAAACCCACCTCGGTCAGCACGCTGGGCATGGAGGTACGCCAGAGCACGAGGAAAGGCTCCTGGGTCGTCCCCCGGTCGGGCATGGGCAAGTCGGCCTTGAAATGTTTCTGGATGATTTCGGCGAACATCATGCTCTGGTCCTTGTAGGCGTATTGCATCAGGGAGAACATGATATAACTCGCCGGGTCGCCCGGATTGTACCCCTCGTACTTGGTCGTATAGTCGTCCTCGTAGATGATGATGTCGTTCTCGCGCATAGCCACCTCCAGGTTCTTGCCGTCCTTGTCCATACCCATGACATGGGTGGAGGTTCCCCGCGCATTCTGATTCGTCGCCGCATTGATATGGATGGAGATGAAGAGGTCGGCATTGGCACGGTTGGCGATTTTTCCCCTCTCGGCAAGTTCCACATACTTATCGGTGGAACGCGTATAGATAACCTCCACGTCCGGATAGTTTTTCCGAATAAGCTCTCCCAGCTTCTTGGCTATGCCGAGGGTCACATCCTTCTCGTAATAGTTTCTGTACACGCATCCGGGGTCCTTCCCCCCATGCCCCGGGTCGAGCACCACCTTGCACACCTTTCCCCTCTCGGCGGGCTGCGCGTTTTGTGCACCCGATTCCCAACAGGTACACAACATAAAGAGGGAGACTGCCGTTATGAGTAGAAAATTGCGGGGCGTAACCTTCATGCTTTCCGTATTTTTTGCTGCCGTAATCCCTCCGCACTTTATTGGCTGCGGATGCGATAAACTGCTTTTTTTTACCTATTTTTGTTGGCGAAAAACCCGCCCCGGAAGGGTTCCCGTGGCGTTTTTGCCGACTTTGTCGGCAAAGTTAACCATTTTTAACGGAATTTGGTCAAACGAGCGTTAAAATATGCCGCCGCGCTGCTGGCCGCGTCGCTGGCAATACAGATGGTGTTCGGTGCAGGACTGCGCAGCGGTTCGCATGCGCCGCGTTTCGGCATCCTCGGAACCCTCCGCGATTCGCTTCCCGACTCCATCCCCTCCCCCGCAGCGCTTCCGCCGCAGGGCGATGCCTCCTCTTCGGTGCCGCCGGCAGGGCAGGATACCGAAACGGAGAGGGATTCGGTACGGCCGACTGCACCGCAAACTCTCCGCCAGCTCGGGACGGTACGCCAACAGCCGTTGCCGGAGAACTACACCGCCCTCGACTCCATGGTCCTCTTCCCGGACTACATCCCGCCCGAAGAGCGCGGACCGCAGGACACGGCCCGGCACGACTCGGTACGGGTCAACAATTTTCTCGACGACGTGATAAGCGGCAAGAACAAGGACTCGCTCGTGTACCGTCCGAAAGAGAAGCTCGTTTACATCTATAACAGCGGCGACGTGACTTACGGCAACATGAACATGCAGGCCGATTTCATGCGCGTAGAACTGGATACCAAACAGATGTATGCCACCGGCGTCAGCGACACCCTCGGCAACAGGACACGGCCCGTATTCGTGGAGGGCGGCTCCACGTTTACGATGGACACCATCCTCTACAACTTCAAATCGGGCAAGGCGAAAATCAAGGGCGTGGCGACGCAGGAGGGCGAAGGCTTTCTGCTGGGCGACGACGTGAAGAAGATGCCGGACAACTCCATCAACATCAGCTCCGGCAAATATACGACCTGCGACCAGACCGACCATCCGCACTTCTACCTCGGTCTCACCAAGGCGAAGGTCATCCCGCAGAAGAAAGTCATCATCGGTCCGGCCTACCTCGTCATGGAGGACGTACCGCTGCCCATTGCCGTTCCCGAAGGCTTTTTCCCCCTCACGCAGGGGCGCAGTTCCGGTATCATCATCCCGAGCTACGGCGAGGAGACCACCCGCGGATTCTTCCTGCGCGACGGCGGTTACTATTGGGCCGCCAGCGACCACATGGACCTGACGCTCAAGGGCAGCATCTACACTTACGGTTCGTGGGAGCTCTCCGCCGAGAGCCGATACGTACAGCGATACAAATACAGCGGCCGGATATCCGGCCGTTACGCCAAGACCGTCATCGGCGAACCGGGCGATGCCAACTACGTAAACTCGCCGAGTTTCCAGTTGCAGTGGACCCACCAGCAGGACCCCAAGTTCAATCCCGGCTCGACCTTTTCCGCTTCGGTGAACTTCGCCACCAGCGGCTTCCGGCAGTACGCCTCCACATCGCTGAACGACTACGTCAGCACCACCACCGAATCGTCCATCTCCTACGGCAAGAGCTGGGCGGGTACCCCCTTCTCCCTGCAAATCAGTATGCGCGCCTCGGTAAACTCCCGCGACTCCACCATACAGCTCACCCTGCCGAGCGCTACGTTCAACATGTCGAAGGTCTTTCCCTTCCGGCGAAAAAATGCCGTAGGCAAACAACGGTGGTACGAGAAGATTTCGGTCTCCTATACCGGTAGCCTCACCAACTCGGTCAAGGCGAAGGAGGACGAACTGCTTTCGCCCGACATCTTCGACAAGATGGTGAACGGCATCCAGCACAAGATTCCCGTATCGACGTCGTTCAACCTGTTCAACTACATCAACGTATCACCGAGCTTCAACTACAATGCCGTATGGCTCTTCAGAGAGGTGACCCAAGCCTACGACCCCGACGCGGAAAATCACCTGCGCAGGGACACGACCTACGGATTCCACCATCTGAATGACTACAACTTCAACGTATCGGCCAACACCAAGGTGTACGGGACCTACGATTTCACGCGGTACGAGAAGTTCCCGCTGAAGATGCTCCGTCACACGATAACGCCGACGATAGGCTTCCGTTATACACCGAATTTCGGCTCTCCCACATACGGTTATTGGGAACCCTACCAGACCTCCGAAGACGGCAAGATAGACTACTACTCCCCCTATTCAGGCAACGCCTACAGCGTGCCGAGCCGCAGCAGCCATGCCGCCTCCCTCACCTTCAGCGTCGCCCAGACGCTCGAAGCCAAGGTGGCGAGCAAGCGGGATACCTCCGGCATGAAGAAGGTGAAGATTATCGACAACTTCTCCTTCAGCGGCTCCTACAACTTTCTGGCCGACTCCATGAAGCTCTCCACCATCCCGCTCAGTCTGCGCATGACCATTCCGGGCCTCAAGAACTTCGGTATCAACATCTCGGCCACACTCGACCCGTACGATATCGGCATCGGTGCGAACGGACAGCTCACCCGAATCAACAAACTCATGATAGCCAACGGCAAGGGCCTCGGGCGCATCACGAACGCCTCCACCTCGATAGGCTACACGTTCAATTCCGGCCAGTCCAACCAGACGGGCCAGCCGGCCATCAACAACAGCATCAATACGCAGGCCGACCTGCTCAACCCCTTCTACTTCGACCCGGACAACCCGATAGACCCGCTGCTGAGGCGGCAGATGATGAGCGCCACCTACTACGATTTCTCCATCCCGTGGAACCTGACGTTCAATTACAGCATCAGCTACTCCAACCAGCTCGCCCGGAAGAACATCGTACAGACCTTGAGTTACAGCGGAAGCGTGAACCTGACGCCCAAATGGGGCATTACGCTCACGGGAGGCTTCGACTTCGAAACAGGCAAGCTGACCACCGGCGTCTTCACCCTCACGCGCGACCTGCACTGCTGGCAGATGAGTTTTTCGTGGGTACCGACCGGGGCACGTAAAAGCTGGCAGTTCAACATCAGCGTGAAGGCCGCCGCCCTGCAGGACCTCAAATACGACAAGCACAGCTCTTATCTCGACAACATCGACTGGGGCGAATAGGAAAGGCAGACCGAACGCATACACGTGCTCCCGCCCCCCGAGGAAGGGAGTCCGCCCGGACACGAAAGAAACCATTCAACAATACCAATGAAAAAAACAATCATCATCCCACTCACCATCATGACATTGGCTGCGACAGCATGTCAGCAGGGCGGCTCCTCGGAAGAGAACCCGCTCCTGACGACGCCGGCAACGCCCTACGGCGCACCGCAATTCGACAAAATCAAAACGGAACATTACGAACCCGCCTTCGACGTAGCCCTGGCCGAAGCACGGGCCGACATCGAGGCGATAGCCCGAAATCCCGAACCTCCCACGTTCGACAACACCATCGTCGCACTGGAACGCAGCGGAAACCGTCTCAACTCCGTCGCCACCATCTTTTTCGCCCTCCAGAGCGCCGAAACTTCCGATGAAATGGATGCGATAGCCGAACGGCTGCAACCCAAGCTGGTGGAGTACTCCAACGACATCTATCTCGACCCGGTCATCTTCCAGCGAGTGAAGACCGTGTACGACAACCGGGCCGACTACGGGCTCGACATCCAGGACTCCATGCTGCTCGACAGAACCTACAAAAGTTTCGTCCGCGGCGGAGCGGGACTCGATGAAGCAGGCAAGGAACGCTACCGCGCCATTACGAACGAGCTCGCGACCCTGTCACTGAAATTCGAACAGAACGTACTGGCTGCTACCAACGCCTTTACGCTCAACATCCCGGCAGCAGACTCCGCCAAAGTAGCCGAACTGCCCGATTTCGTCCGGGAAAGCATGGCCGACGAAGCGGCCGCACGCGGCGAGGAGGGATGGACCGTAACGCTGCAGATGGCGAGCTACGGTCCCTTCATGACCTACTCCAGCGACCGGGAACTGAAGGAGAAGCTCTGGAGAGCGTACAACACCCGCGGCATCGGCGAAAATGACAACCGCGACATTGCCAAACGCATCGCCGAACTGCGCCTCGAACTGGCCGGACTCTTCGGCTATCCGAACTACGCCGCCTACGTGCTGGAAGAGAAGATGGCCGGCAACGAGGCGACGGTGGATGCCTTCATCGACGAACTGCTGACCGCCACGAAGGGACGGGCGCTCGAAGAGGTTGCCGAACTCCAGCGCTATGCCGTCGCAAGCGGCCTTTACGGGGCCGGATTCGAACTCATGCCGTGGGACTGGAGCTACGTCAGCGAGAAGTACAAGAACGACCGCTATGCCGTCAGCAACGAGGAGATAAAACCCTACCTCGAACTCGAAAGCGTGAAACAGGGCATCTTCTCCCTCGCCGAGAAACTCTACGGCATCACCTTCGTCCCCAACAAGGAGATTCCCGTCTATCACCCCGATGTGGTGGCTTACGAAGTACACGAGGCCGACGGAAGCTTTACGGGCATCATCTACATGGACTTCTTCCCGCGTGCCACCAAACGCGGCGGCGCATGGATGACCAACTACCGGCCGATGTACACCGAAGCCGACGGAACCGAAGTACGCCCGATTGTGACGCTCTGCGGCAACTTCACCAAACCCACCTCCTCGACACCGTCGCTGCTGACCTTCGACGAGTTCGAAACTTTCCTACACGAATTCGGCCACTGTCTCCACGGCCTCTTCGCGGAAGGAAAATACGCATCCCTCACGGGGACGTCCGTGTACCAGGACTTCGTCGAACTGCCCTCGCAGATAATGGAGAACTGGGCGACGCAGAAAGAGTTCCTCGACCTGTTCGCCGTGCACTACAAAAGCGGTGAAAAGATGCCGCAGGAACTCATCGACAAGATAGTAGCCTCCAAAAACTACCTGGCCGCATACGCCAACGTGCGGCAGCTCGGCTTCGCCATGAACGACATGGCATGGCACACCGTTACGGAGCCCGTCACGGTCAGTGTGGAGGAGTTCGAACGCACGGCCACCGCACCGGCCCAGATAACGCCCTACATCAGCGGTACGGCCATGTCGCCTGCCTTCTCTCACATCTTCGGCGGCGGTTATGCGGCAGGCTACTATGGCTACAAATGGGCCGAGGTACTCGAAGCCGACGCCTTCTCTCTCTTCGAGGAGCAGGGCATCTTCAACCGCGACGTCGCCGGCTCGTTCCGCGAGAACATCCTCTCCAAAGGCGGCAGCGAACACCCGATGACACTCTACGTCAGGTTCCGCGGCCACAAGCCCGAAACGAAAGCACTTATCGACAAAATATTGGAATAACCATAACCGGCACTGCCGCACGACATATCGAAGGGCCTGCTTGCAGCAGGCCCTTCGATATTATCGCCCCCTGCCACACGCACAACGGCCATCGGACAGCCGGTCTCCCTGTCTCCGTCGGAAATCGGACGACACCTGGACGGCGCGCATGGAGCTGGCTGCCGAACGAAATGACCGCCATTTCCTCAGGTACGATATCCGCCGGTTTCTCTTGCCGCGGAAGCAGCCGGGTATCCGGATGCGAAAAACGCCGGCACCCTCCCGAAACACCTTGCACATTGCCATCGGACAAACCGATTGCCACCTGCCCGCCGAAGCGTTTCATTCGACTCCGGTCTTCAAAGTCATCCGTTTCGACACACAGTCTAGACACAGCCTCTCCCCCAGGTACCCCGCTACTCCCCGCAAAAGCGCGGGCAACACCCCTAATCTGTGAAAACAGATACCCTGCCGAACGGGACGTTTCCATGTTCCCAATACAAACGGTACGGCGGCAGACAGAGACACCGAAGAAACCGACTCCGGTATCTCCCCTTCCGAAAGACGACGGTATTCGCCGGCCCAACCGCCGGCCCCACATGACCTGTCGTCCACCGAATAATCCAGCGGCCGCTTTCGGTTTTTCGATTATTTCCTTATATTTGTTTTGACCGAACTGCAACAACTGCGAGCCGGGCTATCGCCGACAACCGCTTTGGTTTTTAAGACATATAATCTTATATTTGTCTGAGTCGAACTATTTCGCAAACATGTATCGGTTCCTTGCACGGCTCGTACATTCAACCTTTAACGAAAAGTATCTTTGAAATACAAAACCTGCATCATTCCGGCTTCCCCGGCCTGTCATGCGCCGTTCGTACCGTTCATTCGGCCACATAACCGAATGACAATCAACAAATCGCATATCCGAGGGTTGTGGTTTGATGTAGAATTGAAATAAGAAACAACGGATTTGGTCGTGAAGCGTCGAGTCGCGTCGTTGTGGTTTGATGTAGAATTGAAATAAGAAACAACGGTAATGGAGATGTTTCGACCCCCGTGTAGTTGTGGTTTGATGTAGAATTGAAATAAGAAACAACGTTTCGTATTTCTTCTGATGTCATTGTCCGGTTGTGGTTTGATGTAGAATTGAAATAAGAAACAACCGGCATAGGCAGAGCCCCCGGCGGGGAGAGTTGTGGTTTGATGTAGAAAAATCGCAGTCAAAAATTAAAATATGGTCTTTGCTTGAGAGAGAAACAGATTCCTATGTAACAGGGATTTAGCAAAATAACAAATCTTGCCTACCGTTTTCCCGAAAACCCGAAATGGCAAAATTTGCTACACATTTGCGAAGAAAACCTTGAAAAATGTCCAGCCAGAATAAAGTCCTGTTGACGATAATGTAGATTGGACTAAAGTAGATTGATACGGACTTAAATCGACTGTTCTCGACACTTGAAAAATCAACAACGCCTCGTCGGATAATTCCCGTCAACAGGTAAATTTCAGTAAACGTCAGTCCATATAAGTACATATCAGTCCGCCATAGACCAATCGGCCTGCTGAAAAATAGTTTTCAGCAGAACGAAACATTAATTTATCATCAGGTCTATGAAGCGGACTAAATCCATCGCTCCCGGTACCGGAAAAGCAGCAAGGAAAAATTTTCCGGGCCCTCACCCCAACAGTCGGCAATTACACACTACCCGCGTTTGCCGTTCCTGCGGTCAGAAATTCTCTGCCGCCACTTCCACCAGCGAATATTGCAGTCGTAAATGCTACCAGCACGACTATTATCTTCGCAACAAACCCCAAATTCTCGACAAACGCAACAAACGGGAACGAGCGGAAGAGCCTGCGATTCCTCCTGTAGATTCGGATATGATTTCCGTGCGGGAAACAGCCCGGCGGCTGGGTATATGCCGTCAAACGATCTACAACCTCGCGGCTAAAGGCATTATCACCATCTACCACGTTACCGGACGTCTTTCGTATGTTAGTTGGAGCGAGGCCTGTGCCACTATCTCCACGCGTACGGCTCCGGCCATACAGCAGAAACCGCGTCGTTCAACGCGGAAGAAACATCCCGAACAAACTGCCGAAACCTCTTCCAAAGCCGCCGCTCCTGCTCCACCCACAGCCGCTAAATGGGCTGCGGCCCAAGAGCTATGCAGCCGTTATGGCTGGGATACGGCCTATTTGTACCGATTCGTACAGTGCCATCGGATTTCGCGCATCAAGGACGGCCGTTACTCGCTGTACTCCATTCCCCAGATAGAGGCTGTCATTCAGGAAAAACAGACTCAAATCGTTCCGGCAGGTTATATCACCATAGATGATGCGGCCAAGAAATACAGTGTCCCTCCCAGTACGGTGACGTATCGCCTTGCACATTACGGTATCGACACGCAAAAGACGGTTATCGACGGCCGTCGCAAGGTTATTTTTTCCGAAGCGGCTTTCCGACAAGCTACGCAGGGTAAAAAGCATTGATTTACAATTATTTGAAAAACACTAATTTTTGTTTATCTCACTGTGCATTTATAACTTGCATCCTCAAATCGCATCATTATGAAATGTCCTAAAGTCACCCTTCGCAGCCGTCCGATTTCACACGGACGACGTTCATTATACCTCGACTATTACCCGGCGATCAGAATCCCCGATACGATGAAGAAGACCCGTACCGAAACGCTGGGTATCTACGTCTATGCCCGCCCGCGTTCGCAACACGAAAAGTCGCATAATGACGAAATGTACCGCAAAGCGCGTTTGATCGCTTCCACACGCTTGCCGGCCATCATAAACAAACAATACGGCTTTCTCGATACCGCACGCGGCAACCGGGATTTTCTGGAATACTTCAGGCAGATAGTAGGCGAACACAACAGCAGCCTGTGGAAAGGCTGCTACAACCATTTCCGGTTTTTCGTCAAAAACTCCTGTATCTGTGCGGAGGTCGATATCGAACTCTGCCGGAAATTCAGAAGCTACCTGCTCTCGGCGCACCAATTCCGGGACCCTACACGCCCGCTGGCACACAGCTCGATTGTCAATTACTATCTGAAATTCCTCAGTCTGCTGCATAATGCCTACCGGGATCATATGATTGAAGAAGATCTGGCAATACAAATGGAGTATATAGCCCGTAAGCCTACACGTCGGGAATTTCTAACGCCGTCCGAACTGCGAACGCTCTCGCAAACGCCCTGCGAGATCCACGTCTTGAAACGGGCAAGCCTTTTCTCCTGTGAAACGGGCCTGCGACTGAGTGACGTGTTGGCTTTGAAATGGGAGGATATCGTACCCAACCTGGAAGGCAACGGTTATAATATGCGCATACGCACAGTCAAAACCGACGAAGAAGGACTCTTACCGTTAAGCGATACGGCCCTACAACTTTGCGGGCCTCGCAGTACAGGTACGGTATTCAAGGGTTTTACACGCTCGATGACCGACCGTCCGCTCAAACGATGGCTTGAGGATGCGGGCATTACCAAACGCATCACGTTCCACTGTTTTCGCCACACCTACGCCGTGCTGCAATTAGCCAGCGGCACGAATATTTACACCCTCAGCAAAATGATGCTGCACAAGAGTATTCGCTCGACGGAAATTTATCTGGATCTGCTTGAGGAAACGAAGCTCGAAACCGTCGGACGTATCAGTATCTATATCGACCCGGAGATGTTCGACGAATAATCCGTACCTTATATATTAATGTATTAAAAGTATAAATCTATGGAAAGCAATGAAGAGGTGAAAAGCCTGAGAGTTACCTATGACACGTTGCCTGCCGCCATCACATGAATTATCGATGAATTGCAGGAAATCCGTGTAATGCTCGCTTCCGTGCAGCCGCCTGCTCCGGGGCGTCGGCCGATTCTGATCGACGATGCCTGTCGGCTTCTCGGCAAGGCCAAGCAGACGGTATACGCCTTGGCGTGTCGCGGCGAGATTCCCAACTATAAACAGGGTCGCACCGTCTATTTCTTCGAAGACGAGCTGCTCGAATGGATTGCCTCGGGCAAAGTCAAAACCAACGAAGAACTTCGCAAAGAAGCCGAACGCGCTTTATATAAAGGCACACGGCGTTAAAGGCTCCGTAAACGTAAGGAAACCCGACGAGGATTCGTTTCGTGTCGGGAAGCCTGTGAAAACCGGAAAATCGGCTTCGGGAATACATTTTATAGCCGATACAAGAGGGTGCGAAACAGGAGTTTTTGCGAAAAATCATTCCCGGAAACTTTCTTTTACTCCTCAAAAACAGAATGGCATCTGGTTGACGTAAACAGGTATTATTTAAGTGGCATGAGGTCGGTACAAGACTGACCTCATGCCACTTATTAATGCATCCATCTGACTTTTATGCGACTGGTTCAGATTTATGTTCATATCCTGTTGATCGTAAAGTTCAAGGTCGTTCCCAAGACCTCGAACGTTGCGGTTTTTCCGCATCCTTTATTGTATATGACATACTCTTTCGAAGTTTCGCTGCCTCCCCAGAGAACATTGACGAAAATCCGTACTTCACCGCCATTCGGGATATCCAGCGCATCGAGGTCTATGGTTCTCGAACTGGGGTTAAAGAAATATTCGGAATAACCGCTCTTTTTGTCGCCCCACGTGACACAGAATTTCATTTTGAATCCTCCGTGATTGATGCACTTGATAGAGCTTACAGCTTCATCGGAAGCGAGTTTGATATCGAAGGTTAGCGTAGCTCCCGTCACCGAATAGTTAGCCGTTTTGCCACATCCCCGTTTGTATGAGAATGCATCGGATGTTTTCGTGGCACCCATATATGCTGCCACTTCGACCGAAACGTTCGCTCCATCCGGAATCGAGTATTCATCCAAATCGAAAGACCGGGATTCCGGATTGGCATAATAATCGGTCCATCCCGTTGCATACTCTTTTCCATCGACGCTCCATTTGGCCTGAAACTTCTGTACAAATCCTGCCCTGTTCCAGCAGGTCACCTTGTTCGCTTGTACCATAACACACTGAGTTTAGTTTGACATTATGCCGCCATCTGCCGTATTCGCAGGACGGCATTTTAAATTTAACAAAAAAAATCTGAAAAACATCTTTAAGCCATCAATAGCTTAAAAAATCCTTTGCCGGCAACAACGCATTTTCGCAGCAACAAAACTGCAATCGAAAATGACGGAAATGGAACAGCGACTGGCGGCCCTCGAACAAAAGTGCGACCGCATACTGGAGCAACTATCGGCGCTCCTTGCCGAAATTCAGGCGTTGCATCCGGAAATAAAATCCCCGGACAAGCACGTTAAAGAGGCCGACGATACTGTTCTGGACTACTTAGATGTATGTCAGATACTCCACATCAGCATCAGACAGCTCAGACGGCTTCAGCAGTCAGGCGACCTGCAGGGATTCAAGAACGGTCGCCGCAGATACTATCTGTCATCTGAGATTTCAGCTTATCTGAAAACCAAATCCAATTACAAAAATCATTGAAGCTATGGCAAAAGAAAAGAAGTACATGCTTATTGAGGAAGAAACTTTGCGTGAAATGCTGCAGACTCGTTTCCAGCAAACCTATGCGCTTGTTCTGCTTTCACACATCTGTCTGCAACACAATTTAGATACTTCGCTTACGATGGCGGAGATAAGCGGCGTGCTGCAGCTCTCCGGCCGTCAGGTGGACGATGCCCGCAAACGCTGTCAGCTCCGGTTTCTCGGAATCGGCGGCGGACGATTGTACAGTGCCTACGATATAGCGATGCTGGCGGCTCGGTTACACCGCAAGCGGGCCATGACTCCTCTGCGTGACATTCCCCGATACGTCCGCAATCCACAACCGGAAAAACAAACGACGGGAGCGATGAACACTGGTCCGGATGTGTAGAGGGAACAGTATAAACACGCAAAACAATAGAACACTTATCACTGATGGAATCAGACGATTTCCGCAAGGCCGATGTCAATAACATGTCCGTATCGTTCACGGAGTACCGCATCGGTTGATGCTACATTTTAAAATTCAAGATTATGCACGGCAAGATTTTTCAAATTACCACAACACGGGTAGCCGAAGATTGCTGCCTGAACGAGACCACGCTCATGCAAGGCGGCGATAGTTTCTTCGACTATTGTGCAGAGATTGACGACAAGCAACGCAAGTTCCATATCGAGAACTTGGTAAACAGCGTTCTGCCCGAAGGTATGTTCGAACTTATTTCCGAAGATACCATACGCTACAATGGCGGGGCTGAACAATGGAGAGAGGCTTTCGTCAACGACATCCGGTGCAGGGCGGAAATCATTACCCCCGACAGCGTACAAGAGTGGATCGGCCCGGTCTATCGACTCGAAAAGTTCCTGAAAAACCCGCTCGATACCGCCTACTGGTTCTACATGGACGAAGAGGGAGTGCAAGCCTACGCCGAACAATCCTACGAGTTCCTGCGGCAGGTATATGAATATGAACCCGGCACGCTGCTTTACATCGGCGGTGTTATCGACTATCATTTTTAACCGACAAATACAGAGCAATGAAAGGCTTTATTCTGTATAAGGGCGATGCATGGTTATCGACAGCCTCGCTGCGACTGGTCGCGGTATTTACCCAAGCGGCTTCGCTCGGCAAGTTCCTGAAAGAGCTGGCCCGGACCGAGAATTTGTCCGAAAAAGAGCTGGAGTGTTTGATCCGCTGCAAACAGACACAGGGCCGGACGACCAACTACCTGATAGAATATCAGGAGTTCGACCCGGAATACGAACAACTAAGACATGAAATATCATAATAGACATCTATGCCACGCTATTCATTTTATCAGGACACGCGAGTAGAAACATGGGAACGCAGTCATTTCGATGTGATGGCAAACTCTTACGAGGAGGCTGTCGCAATCGTCAAGGCGTTTAAGGACAGCGATGTCGATAATCATCAGGACGAGGAATATATAGAGTTCGGAACGTTCGAATCCATATATGAAACCTCGCAAAAGATCGAGCCCCTGCCGGGAGCCAGTCCGACCATCATGATTTTCGATGAGGACACAGACATGCCTGTTGTCGATAACAGGAAACCGGCGGGAAACAACAGCCCAAACGATAAGGAACATGCCATCCCCGACAGCTGCGATTTCGAAACCGATATACGGAGTCTGCGAAACAGCATACTCACCGCTATCAAAAACATCTTTCTGCAATCCGGATTCTCCCGAATCGAGTTGACTTCTGCGACCGAAGAAGTACAAGTGGTTTGGTGGGACAACCACGGGTACACTCATGAAAGTCCGGTCGAAGCGGTCTGCTTCGACGACGGTGAACTGTCGCTGCAGCTCTCGGACGAGGACGGAGGATCTATTTCATTGTGGGAGAACTGCGATTTCGCGTTCGAACATCCCGTATGGCTCAACGGCATATTGAACAGCCTGAAAGAAGTTGTTAAACGAGCATAAAAACAAGACGGGTTTCCTCTATGGGATAACCCATCATGTGTCTATTTATCAGACTGTTGTATCTTTTTGTAATGAATGAGGTAACAAAAGGCAATGGTTCTATTTTCCCATTCTTGCATTTGTATTCACAACTTCAAATAACTTGATCAAACATAGCCATTGGCATTCTCAGACTACCTATTGACAAATAAATTCATTGACCGTATGATTCTTAATGATTACTATTACTTATGCTAATGTTTTACAATATTCAATCTGTCCAGGATATTTGTCAGTAATATATTTTACCACATGCTTACATATTTCCAAGTAATCCTCTTCTTTTATCGGATTTGTTTCAAGCCTAATACCCCCGTGAGATAAATCTTGAATCAATGTATATGTATACTTATCATCAGGTAAGTTATGTTGTACGTATTCTGCAAGAGAAGCATTTTGTTGGGGGTTCTCAAATTTCAATAAACTTTCAAGTATGTGACGAATGGAGTTGGCTGTGGTATGACTCACACCGCTCTTACCTATACTTATCTGATAAATGTCTTGGAGATGGGAGATGTACGGAATTGTATAATTTGAGTTAAACTTTTTAAGTTCTCCTTTTTTAAGCACATAACAGTATTCCATAATTCTATTACCTACAATAATTCTCATAAATTCAAGATTATGAGTCAGTAAAATGATTCTTACATACTTTGATATTGGTATATAGGATCCCAAATCGCGAATTATAGTACTTAAAACGTAAACATAATTGAAATCCATACTTGATATAGGATCATCTATAATAAAAAAGAGTCTTTCATAATCATTCTCGCTTGTAACTTTTACAAAAATATCACCTAAATAATAAGCAAATGCAATGATGCTTTTTTCTCCTTCACTTAACACATGAGAAGCTTGTCCTTTCATTAAGGGAGTTCCCTGACACTGTAGGAGGAAGTTTTTATCGTCAAAAGTATATTTCCCGTGAAAAAATACATCCAATATAATTTTTATTGTTTCTGCTACTTTATCGAGTTTTACAACTCTTTCTGCGTTCCGTTTTTCTGTGATTAAGGCGATGAGATCGTCTTTCTCTTTTGTTAATTTAATGCATTCTTCTATTTGTGGCCCAACAGTTTTTATAATTTCATTAAACAAGGCTTTACATATATTCCTTCTAATATTACGGTTAGCTTCGGTGCTATCAGCTAATATTTTATTAATCTCTGAGATACGAGAATTATTAGACTTTGTTAATGCTTGCAAAGATTTATATTCTGCCAGTATTTCTATCTTAACATCCTCAATATTTAAAATTATTGAAATATTTCTAATTTTCGTTTCTAAAGTTTCTATACACTTGTCAATGCATGCTTGAATATGAGTTATATCAATCTCATCGAGCAACTTGTCTCCTGCAGATGGTAGATACTTCGAAATATAATCTGAAGCCCGTGATTTCCCTGCAATTCCCTCTGTACTGAATCCCACAAAAGATTGTTTTAATACCTTCAACCGTTCAATATGATCTCTAAATTTCCGTATATTTTTCGCTTCTTCATCATTAAAGAAATTAACATACTGCTCCAACAAGGTTAAGGCATCTTTAGATATCGCTTGCTCACAAAAGGGGCATTTACTATCAGGTAGTAATTTCACACCTTCTTCTATAAAATGCTGTTTAGTTCTTACTTTTTCCTTAAATTCTTCTGCAAGACTGCTTACAGAAAAAGATTGCCCGAGCTCATTGGCAATAATGTCTAACCAGTCACTATCAATCACGGGTAAATGCAACTCTTTTAGCGGTTCTATGTTTTCTGGAATAGACTTTATAAGGTCATACTCTTCAATATACTGTTTGACAGATTTTTCAATATTTGAAATAGGGTTAGTGTACTCCAAAAAAATATTATCTTTTGACAATATCCCATATTCTTGAATTCTTTTGATATTTGGAATCCCATCTATGGATTTCATTGCTATATCAATTGCCTCATGTATCGCAGAATGTTTCCTTTTGGCTTCTTCCGAGATTTCGTTTAGTTTATCTTCATCTTCTTTTAAATCAATTTTAGCTTTTCCGATAATATATCCATCTATATGGTCTTTCTTTTTGTCGAAAGAAACGCTACGGATATTTTTTTCTATGAACTCTTGATTAAATGTGTGAAAGATATATTTTGTCGGCTTTAAGCAGGTTGCGAGCTTATCTTTCTCAAAGGTTATCTCAAATTTTTCATGCTCCCTCCCATCTTGAGATATCTGAAATGAGAAATAGCCCTTAGATGCTCCAAAGGATAAATAATTATTTGATAATGGCATTTCGTCATCTTCAATCATTCGAAAAGCTTTGCTTATAAACGTTTTACCTTCGCCATTATCTGCATAGATAGCAATTTGAAGAGAAGCACTATCTATAACTCCATTAAAATGTTTCAATGGAGCATAGTTTTGTGCGGCAAGAATTGTTTTGATTTTTCCCATATAATAAATGTTGGTAAATCAAAAATAATATATAATTGCATATAGTAATCACTAAACATGACAAAATATATCTTGCAAATAAAGGTAAATTATGTTGTGGAGCCCCCCCTGCATACATACCGGGGTATCAAATTCAATACATAAATAATCTGCATTAAATCGTTTACGACACTAAACAGCTACAAAACATCGACTGTGAAATTAAATACGCCTATTCGATAATCAGTTTGTGTGATGTTTGCATGTGCAAACAATATAGTTTATATATGTGTCATAATACAACTGTTATGGGTAAGACAAAAGCGCCTCTGCTGCTTTCGCAAGAAAGAATACTTGAGACTGTGGGCACGAATATCAAACTTGCCCGCCTGCGCCGTGATCTTTCAACGGAACAGGTGGCGGAACGCGCCGGAATCGGACGCTCCACACTGGTCAAAGTCGAAAAGGGCGACGGCGGGGTAGCTCTCGCCACTTACCTCAAGGTGCTTTTCGTACTGGGTTTGGAGGGCGACATAAAGCGTATAGCCGCAGACGATGCGATGGGCTATCGCCTGCAGGATGCCAAATTGATAACCAAAGAAAGAGCAAGTAGAAAATGAGTAGCAGCAAAGAATTCCGTTAGAATCCTCTGGATAAAATTAATGGCTGAAGTATTGAAAATACTATTACCTCAAATTATGCTATCGCTTGGAAATTGGATATTCATTATTTTGCAACAACCTTACATTGGCAACAAAAAAGATAAGCCCCGTAAGATACGAGGCTTATTCTGATTTGCTATTTTGGGTAGTATAGGAAGCGACGACAGGAACGTTATAGCTAAATCATATCCCCTATACGTGTAGCATACTTCTCCAAATGATCGTAAGCTGTAATTATATATTGCTCTTTAAACAGTTCTTTCTTTCTTTCAGTCCAGGTTCCTATCCTGCTTATGGTCTCTTCCTTGCTAATTTGAGGATATTCCTTTCTGATATAATCCACCGAAGCCAGTATTTCAAGGGACAAGGTAGAAAGGAATCCGTCGGTTAATGTGATAAGCATTCGCAAACGGTCGCGTTGTTCTGGACGCAAACGGGTTTTGACATATTCACTAACCTCTTTGGCCGCAGCATACTGTAATGTCAGAGGCTCGAAAGGCTTGGCCTCCATCTGTTCCATCCCGGTCAAATATTTACCGTTCAGGGCGTGCAATACATGAGCCACGCCCGGCGAGTAAGGTCCGTAGGATTGAGCTGTAAATTTTAATCGACTGAATGACCTTTCACCCAACCGCTGTAAAAAATAAGCCAGTTTGTTGGCTACGAAAACACTGGCATTCTCTCCCTGCGACTCATAATAGAACATGGCATATAGCAGCATGGCCCGTGCAGGTGTCAAAGAGGCGCTGCTATTGGACCGAGCTTCCTTTTTCAGAATCTCCTTAACGGCATCATTCGGCTGATATATTAATATGTCGACATTATCCAAATCCCCCAAATAATGTTCCATAAGCCGTTGAACCTTATCCCACTGGAGGCGTCCGTTGCCACATCCTAAAGGAGGAATCGCAATGCTGCGAATATTGTACTTCGCAATAGTTTCCCGAAGCGCTTGCAATCCGGCTTCCACATATTCGTATTTGGACGGGTGTTTCCAATCCTTTTTGGTCGGGAAATTAATAATGATGCGATCTTCGTCCAGAGTTTTTTCTTTGACAACGAGTAAACGGCCGGTCGTTAATTCACCGCTTTTACAAGCAGCGAGATACTTCGCATAGTTTTGAGGATATCGTTCCTTGAACTGCAAAGCAATGCCTTTACCCATCACACCGACCGTATTGACCGTATTGACCAGCGCCTGAGTATCAGCAGACAACATATTTCCTACGACGTAACGTATCATTATCAATAATATAATTTTCTGTTGCTGTCAATAATAATGGGAATACTTAATTCTGTTTCTTGTATATAAGATTCAATTTCAGAATAATGCTCTGGAGAAAATAGATAAATATGCTTTATACAATGTGCCGGTACGCAATCTTTCACTAAAAATTCTGCCTGTTTACGTCTTTGTCTATCCAAATCGTCATCGGTCGACCTCCACCATCGGGCTGTGACAACATTCCAATCTACGTACACAAGGTCTTCTATCCGATTATAGAACGTCGTGAAATTGTTTTTAGCGTGCCCATCCGTGAAGCACCATTCGGAACATTCCCGGATAACATCCTTTATCGTACATTCAAAAAAGACTATATCGCACTGGGGTATCTGTTTCACGCCATAGCCGGTCATAATTTGATACAACATCGGAGAATGTCCCCCGAAATAGAATGGAATGTATTCTCCCATACAGCCACCGGGAGGATTAATACCGATTCGATGGCTGTCCCGTTGCTCGATCAGTGTAGGATTGCCAATATTGAAATAGGTTTCCGGATGAGCATCCGGATGATGACTGCTGCATATGCCATGTTGAAGAACATCGCATACGTTCGAATAATGAGTCATTCGATATATTGACCTCTCGGTATAATCCACAATCATCGGTCCTTTATTTGTTACAAAGTTAAACAAAAACATTGCAACAAACGACAAATGGTCTGAATTTATATGCGCGACATGCACAAAAAGATGAAATGAATTACTACTCCGAAAAGATATTCTTGCATGTTCTCTTCAAGAACATTCCAATCGGCAAACCGGACTCATTGGGATTTTGCAACCATGTATGCCAGGATTCGGAACAGAAGCGTAAGAGTACGCTTTCAGCCGAAGTCCCTTAACACACAGGCAAAGGTATTCCGTGTTCTTTCGACCGAACAAGGTCAAGCCCTCCGGGTTCCGGAGAAAACCATCCTCGGCCCGAGGGCCTGCGGTCTTTTCTCCGAAAACCTTGTGCGGCCGGAACACGACCTTTGCTGCCCATGTGTTAAGGGACTTCGGCCTCAGGGCCGGAATATTGAATTTATTAAACTCAAGTTATTATGGAAAACACATACACCATCGAGACCTTGCTGCTATGCGATGCAGCGTACAACAACAGATACGGACTTACACTGCACTCCCCGGATTCGAAACCGTAATACGAAATACCTGTTCAGCAGCGACGACCATCCGGCCGTCGCTGCTGTTTTACATAAGCATTAAACATTCATTCAATTCACCTTAAATCAAAATTAAAACCATGAAAAAACAAGTTAAGAAAACGGTTAAGACCGCCGCTTCGAATAAACAAACCGCCGATGCAGCCGTTGCCGCTTCGACTTCTCTGGTGCCGTTCCAGGCTATGCTTCTGAATCTCGATCTGGAAAAGATCGTCCCGAGCAAGCTGAATCCCCGCAGGGAGATTGCCGAGGCGCCGCTGGCCGAGCTGACAGACAGTATTCTCCGTTATGGTGTTCAGACACCTATCAAAGTGCGTCCCATAGACAACGACCGATACGAAATCGTATATGGGGAACGTCGGTACCGGGCGTCGCTGGCTGCCGGCAAGCCCTGTATTCCGGCCTACATACAGTCCATGACCGACGAGGAAGCTGAGATTTGTGCCGTGACGGAGAATATGCAGCGTGCCGACTTCTCCCCGTTCGAAGAGGCGGCGATTTTCCGTCGTTACGCCGAGGAAAAAGACTGGAGCATCGCCCGTATCGCGGAGACTTTTTCCAAATCGGAAACCTATATCCGCAAACGGCTCAACCTGACCTGCCTCATAGAGCCGTTCGCCGACCTGTTGCGTCGCAACGACATTTCGCTGGAGGTGGCTTTCGAATTGGCGAAATACGACGAGCAGGTACAGACGGAAGTTTATACGGAACATTTTGCCGGCAAGGAGTGGGGTTCGTGGATAGGAATCAAAGCCAAAGACCTTGCAAAAAGACTTTATGAGCGATATGCGTGCAAACTCGAAAATTATTCGTTCGACAAGTCCGACTGCGAGACGTGCCAGTATAATACGCTTAATCAGACCCTTTTCAGGGATTGTGCCGAGGATTGCGGAGCGTGCCAGAACAAGGAGTGTCTGGAGGCCAAAAATGCGGCCTATGTGCTCGACCGATGTATCGAATCGGCACAGGCAGACCCTTACCTGCAACTGGCGATCAACAGTGAGAGTAACCCGAAAGTCGTCGAAGCACTGTCGGTAAAAGGATACGAATTGACGGAACTCGATATTCCCGAATGGAAAATGGAACAGGAACCTCAAATGCCCGAACGACCTGTACTCAACAGAGAGGACTACGAAGACGACGATGATTTCGTAAACGAGCAGGAGTGGTACAACCAAAACTATGAACAGGAATTGCAGGAGTACAACGAAACAGTCGAATACTTAAAGTGCAGAGTGGCCGAAGGTCGAATCTGGAAATATGCCGTCATCGGCTATTCGTCGATCAAAATTTTCTACCGTATAATCGCCGACAAACCTGCGGAAAATAACGATACCGCAACCGAAGTCGGCGCAGAATTGCAGGCTCCTACCGCCAAGCTGGAAGCAAAGGACAACCGCAACAGGGAGATCTGCTACGAACATACTACGAGTGATTTGAAACAGCTCCTGCGGTGCAAAAAAGAGAATTTCCCGCAGACGCCTCTGACCGACCGGGAGCGACTGTTCTTTACCTATGCGTTGCTCGCCGACATTTCCGGAGCTTCCGAATCGCCACTCGAACTGGGACGCTATCCTTCGCAGCAGCAGCGGTTGGAGTATGCCGAAAGCATCACTCCCGAGCAGCAGACCGCCCTCACACGTATGGTTATCATGTCCTACTTTGAAAAGATCCGCGAAAACGGCGTAACGGATGAAACCCCCGATGTACAACTGCTTTCAGAATTTACCGACCTCCACTGGCCGGAACAGAGCAAGGCGATTCAAGAGAAACATCGTAGCATCTACGACAAACGTCATGCAGGTCTGCAACAGCGTATCGAGGCTATCCAAAAGGAAGCGGAATTGCTTCAACTGCGCAAGCAGGCTGCCGCCCGTGCATTACCCACAACAACCGTGTCACAGGACGGCATTACGGTAGATCCAACAACCGGAGAAATCATAGATGGCGTAGAAGAAGTGCAGGCGGTAGAAGTCATCGACACGGTTGCAGAGGCTGACCGCACACTGAAGGCACTGCCCGCTGCGACGACGGAAAGCGACACAACAGAGGAATCCGCGCAGCAAACGACCGAAACCGAGCGAAGCGAAGAACAGCCGGCAGATTATCCGCAGACGCCGGAGCCGGAGATCGAGGAGCCTGCGGAAGAACAGAGTCCACAATGGATGGAAGACGAACCGGAATCGGAACAGGAACCTGAAACCGGGGAGCCGGCCTCGGCACCTTACGCGCTGCCGGACCTGCTGTCGAAATCCGACGATACGAAGCAGGCTGCATAATCGGCAGGCTGGACGGACCACTCTCTGCCAGAGCAGAGAGTGGTCTTTTCTCAAAAACGGTTTACGGAAATCGGCCCTGAAGCGCACTGTATCTTGATTTTTTAGCGGTGGAGCGGAAATTCCCGTTTACGGCCGATATGCTTTGCCATGGGTGATACGTTCCTCTGTTCCGGGCGGAAATCCCAAGTCCGGCCGGTTGCTCATTTATCTGCCGAACATTATGTCTTATCATCCCTTGTGGCCCGACTTCACGCTCCGCCATGACGACCCTGCGGCATTGGCCGTACCCACGCAGGAGCTGCTGATAATCATTCGGGCGCTCATGACCCTCAATCAGACAGGGACATGCACCGCTTTTTACGAATACCATGCCCATGTGGGCATCTTCGAGATTACCCTGTTCGAAGGGCGATGGAATTACAGGAAGAAACCCATCGCTCGCTACAACATCGATTGCCGCAACGACCCGTTGCTGGACGAAGATACGCAAATGCCGGTTAATGCCGAACGGTTGATCGAAAACATGATATTGCAGGTGCAGTAAAACCTTCAGCGATTATTCATGCGCCTGTTATTTGAAATATGCTTATTATGCGATGCAGAAAGACATGCCTCGTGTTCCGAACGTTCCGCTTAGCATTCCTCCTGCCAAAAACCTATTATACGGATAAGGATATCGTTCGGGCGAAAAAATATTCTACCATAGTTTTTCAACGCCAAAAAATATCCATCTTTTCTCTTTTCGATGTCCAATATCTGATGATCACTCTCTGGAAGAAGGATAATATCATCCAGACGAAGTTCTTCAGGATAAACACGTTGACACTCGTAATTATTGGTTGGCGTTGTAATCCGGATACTTATATGCCGTCCGCATTCAGGACATACCCATGCCTTATACACAGCAGAAAATGACCACTCTTTTTTGCAATACGAGCAACGATAAATTTCACTTACATGTGGAACTATTGAAGAACGCAGACTCTTTCCCATATCTCTTTTAATGACTTCAAATCGTCGTAGAATTATTACATTAGCACCATAGCTATGCCAATTATATCAAGGTAATAATCGAAGCAAATTTGATGTATTAAGCCAACCTTATCTTTTCAAAATAAAAAGCTGCTTGTAAAGCAGCTTTTCTACATCAAAGATATCAAAAATCTGGAATAAAATATTCTTTCTTAAAATCACTCGTTTTGTAAGGACGTGGCTCCTCCATTTCTTCGAGTAATTGCCAAATCGGATTGTCAAAAGTCACAGATGTCGTACGAATATCATCCACACGACGATTTTCCTGCCGATTATTTTTACGAATCTCTAAATTCGTCTTTTCCATGTTCTTCTCCATTGGCTGACAAAGGTAATAAAAAAAGTTTTATTTCTCCAAATCTTCATGTTAGGACAAAAGTTCTTGTGTTAATGCGATAATAGGTATGTCTATAACAATATCAGCTATTATCAACGACATGTTCAGTACCTCCTGTCGAAAACATTTTTTCAGTCTCTCTAAAGGATCATTCTCCAATGTTTGTTTGATTGACAACTTCTGCGCCAATTGCCATCGAAAGAAAAATATTCGGTCGTGTTGTTCAAGTCCTTTTCGTATCTTTTGTTCGGCTGTATCAAATCCGAAAGGTTCCAACAACACATTATCCTTCATAAATAGCAATCCAAATTGTTTATCAGTCGCATTCCATCGCAGATAACCTCTAATAGCTCGTTCTATATCGTCATCATTTGCCCCTTTAGCTCGAATCTTTACGATAGGCATATCCAAATCTTGCTTGATATTTCCCGTTTTTTCCAATGATGAATATTTAGGTTGTAACGGAAATGTTCCAATATCAACGAACTGCCATGGCGTACGTTCTTCCCAACGATCATATGCAGCCACTTGCATTTCGCCCTTAATCGGATTTATGTGGAGTAAACTGGCCGTATAACGAACATTTTCGTTTATTCCTGCAGGTCGGGACGCAGAACCTATCCCAAAATGCTGAGCATGATTCCGTAACATTGTCGGAGGATTTATTTTGAGAGTATGATCGTGACCGGACACTATGATGTCGGAATAATTCTCTAACACAGATATAGTGTCGATACTGGCGCTATCGGATATGTTTTTCTCATCCCACGACAAACTTCTGGGGTCACGATGCATAACGGTTATTACTGTATAATCGGAGTAGGACTTTCGAATTTCGTTAAATGCCCAATTTACAAACGGCCTGCAAGGACCTATTTTTTGTTTGTCAGCAGATCTTATCGAACGTCTCGTATAAAGCCACTCCGTGTTAACAGACAAAAAACAAACTTTCTCCTTCTCGAAGATTTTCAACCCTGATGTATATTGCAAATCTTGCATCTGTTCCGGTACTCCTTCGAAAAGGTCCGGCCAACATTGAAATTTCTCTGAATCATCAGAAGGCTGAAGATATGATTTATATAAATCTGTAAATTGGCGAAATGCACTTACATGGTCCTTAATAAATCGTTTCTTTAAATCGACGGATAACACTTGTCCTGATTTACAGATTTCGGCAAAATGCTGTTCCGTTGCATCGTATTTGTTAATCAAGGCCTGTTTCCTGCATGGGGATTGAGGTGAATATGTCTTTCGATCATGATTACCGGGCGTGAGAATAACCCGGAAAGGCTTTATATTAAACAAGGTAATCAGTGCATCAATTTGTCTTTGCACATATTTGTAATTAGACCGAGTGCATTTATCAACTAAATCGCCTGCAATCAGAAGAAAGTCTGGGGCCCATTTATTCTGATCCGAACGATCGTCTTGAAAATGGAAAAGATTGTCACGAAGAAGCTCCAGAGGCCCATCAGTGACAGTTTTTGCTGAGCTTTGTTCGTTCGGGTCTCCTTGAAGATGCAAATCGGTGATACACAAGATGGTTATAGGTCGCTTCATAAGTGTTCTATTGTATTTTGGGGCCTTTCATTCGGTAATTCCATAAACTTCTATATAGTGTAGTTCGCAAAGCGAAATAACGGTTTCTGACACTTTGAGGGGTAATCAAAAATCCGCTTGTCGGGTCTGCTAATATATGTAACGAGGTTAAACCTCTTTCCATGTCGCCCAATATTTCAGCATCGATCTCTCCATTATTACTACGGGGTACACTTTTCAAAACAGGGGCTGATTTGTCCATTCCGTCAAGAATATATATTTGCTTGAGATAGGCGAACAACATACAAACGATAAAATCGGGGCTGATTTGTCCGTTATTGACGTGTTGGTCCGACGGTTCTATCAACTCATATCGTGAGAAAGATTCACACATCAATGCAATCTGTTCTTTTCTTGTTTCCAAACAAGTTTCAAGTTGTTTCATCATATCTGCATTTTCAAGTTTTTGTAACGCATCATGCAGATATGAAGTTCTTATCGTACATCGGTTGTCCTTAATATTTCGTACTCCTATAATTTGGGTTTCGGAAAACAATGTAAGATATTCACTGACTTCCCGAAATCCGTAATTATCTAAAATCGCAAAAATTGTTTTAGCACCCTCTTCGATCTTTGAAAAACTGTCACACCAAATTTCTGCAAGCAAATAATCATAGGGATTGGTCTTTTGTTGTTCCAAAAAATCGCGAATTTGTTTCTGGCGACTTCCTGTCTCCCGAAAGGCAATCATCAGCAAGCGGAACAACATATAAACGACATGGGCACGCTTGATCTTATTTAAACGATGGTAACAATTCGTCGTCTGCAACATGATTTTAAGATAGAAATGCCACATCATTTCGTAATCACGCTGAAAAGCCATATGATAAACGATATAATCGTTTACGAGATATTTCAGAACTTGTACATCGTTCAAGATCTCTTTTAAAACCTGAAACACTGGATCATCGTTTTGAAACTCGGTGCTTACAAAAAGTTCGTACTGTAATTGTTTGTAAGAATGAGGATTTTCGATGAAACTATTCCAGATGTTCATCAATTCTACAGTCTGAAAGCTACGTGTAGTCTTCAATTCATGTAAGATGCCGCTTGTGAAATTAGCGGCCTCTTTCCATGCTGTCGTTGCAAAAAGTTCCGGATACATGATATGGTTAATGTTCAGGTCCAAATGCGTCCGCGTTGACGATACACGTTCCGCACTCGTAATCCTGGCATAAACCATACTGGAATCCCATGGAGATAATAAGCCGACCAATTGCTTGTAGGCATAGTTGAAGGCCGTTAAATGTTGCTGCACGCCACCGCCGTATTCGAGTGTTGTATTGGGCGTTTTACTGTTATGCATGCGATTGTAGAACGCTTCTTCGAGAGCCGCAATCTCTGCGTTCAGGATTTCCTCCATTTTGCGGATATCGGCCTCGATTTCCAATTCTTCCAAAATACGAAGGATTCTCGTCAACGCAGGATTCAACTCTTCAAAATACAGGAATTGCAAATGATTGTTACAGCAATCGTTATAAAGTCGGAACAAAGAAAGTAATTTCTCTCGAACGATTTTCGAGATTCCGAATCGTTTCACAATATTTTCAATGTCTGATATGTAGTCTTCGCTTACAATCGAAGTGGCAGTAAATTTATTCCCTGGTTCGTGTTCACATCGAGTAGGCTTGATTTCTCTCGGATCGTTAAGCGTTATTTTGATGCGACGTAAATGTTGTTGAAACCCCTCATTTTCAAGGCGGCACAACCTCTCCATGTCATGAATCTTTGTAAACGGAAGTTCCACATGTACGATTGTACCTCCTGTCATTGTTCTACGAAAAACATCTACGCCGAATTTATCTTTGATATACTCGCAAAAATAAACCCTATGTCCTGGTTTGGTTTCACAAAGGCAGTTAATCATGAGTCTATTTTCGTCTTTCTCTTTCTTTGTGTCACTATCTCCGTCATTGTTTGCCATCTTCTCATCATATATATCCAGAAATGTAGAATTATTATTTCCGGATTTAGTTGTCACATCGTAGTCTATGTGGTACCCGAAACTCAAATGACATGAGGCGAAGATATGCTTTTCAGAAATCGTACTGTCATGAGCGATACCTGCGTCGTTACAATTCATCTGGCGTATTCTATCCAGAAATTCGTATAGAACACCGATTTTATCGGAAAAAGCCACGACAACCAATTCATCATTGTCGAAACAATCGACTATCAAATAGTCCAATTCGATTTTATTAATCGAAATATATCGATGTATAGGCGAATCACGATGTTCCTGCATAATCCATCGCCGAATTGCCCGAATAGTTTCACACCCCTTATTTTGCAATAATCTATAATCTATTTTGAGGCGGATAATCCCTATGAATGGGAACATGTCGTCCTTTCTAAGGAATGTATCTTCCGCTTTCTTTCGAAGGCTGAATGCTTCATCTTCTGTTTCAGAAGCACCGGTGATAACAACGCTCTGAAACATGTTTTTCATGTTGTTGATAGACTTGTCAGTCTTAGATAATTTGATATGATTGGGGTTAAATATCCGACTACAAAACGCATAGTCGTCTACAAGAGACAGTACCGCCAATCCGTGAGTTCCGAACATCCGATAGGCAACGGGAGCGTATAATTGATTGTCTACTGGGTCCGATTCGTTACTATGCTTTTTCAGATTCTCTTTGTGACTATAGAATATTGACTGTAATTTCTTATACAACTCTTTACCATCGATGGAAAAAGGGTAAGAAATTAAACCGAGAAATAATCCCTGTTCTTCGTAGTGCATCTTATTTTATTTTGTAGTTACAAAAATAATAAACAATGAACATCGTTGTTGCCATTTAATTGAAATACCCCAAGAATTGCCTGAAAAACATCAACACAATAGCGACAATTCTTTCAAATACGATTTCGTATTATCGCATCAAAAAGCAAATAAGCCGTATTTTTATCCACTATCTGATATTTTTTCTTTTTACGAGCATAATTCTTTGATTCGCTCTTTGTTTTGTGAAATAATTTACATACATTTGAAATAGGATAAACCGCATCGTGACGATACGGCGGATTATCGGAACAGATATTTTCAGTGTGTGGAATTTCGAGGTTATGACAGGCCCGGTATCATGGTAATCTGATGGATTTGCAGCGTGCAATACCACAAGATTACCAATACGCAGAAGCCAACGGCGGAGAGCGCTCCGCCACATCATTAACCTTAAAATTACACTGACATGAAAAAGACTACTATCGGTATGGTCCTGTTGTGTGCCATACTCCTCGGCAGTTGTACGAAAGAGGCCGAAATGAAGAACGAGGCGCTGCCTCAAAACACGGAAACGACTATGGATGCGTTCAAGCCGATGACTTTCGAGCAGACCCGCGCCCTGGTGGGCGAAGTGCTGGGTAGCGATGTGGCCGAGCGCATCGAACCGACGAACCGCTATGTGCGGGTACAGTTCGACGATGCCAACCTTATGTGCGAATACTACATGCGGGGAGCGGCAGAGTTATCACCCGTTCCGCTGTTGGGAGAGCAAGTCGCAGAAGCGGCGGTATCGGACGATAAACCCCGACCGATGTATGCCCTGATAGACCGTGACATCGCCCTGCCCGAACACGCCGAGTGCGAAGTGCTGGCCGAATATTTCGATCCCGCATCACCGCTGTCGGGACTTACGGCGGAACAGGCGGAAAAAGTCTGCGGAGTCCTTACCGCCTCCACCCGTGCGACCGATCTGAACTGGTATCCTTCGGGGGACATCCAAATTTACGATGAATTGGCCGGAGCGTATGTGCCCGTTGTCGGTGTGGAGGTCGTAGTCACAGGATACAATGCCGACTCGGGAGAGTTTTTGCAGACCGAGACCTGCGTTACGGACAGCGAAGGACGATTTACCTGCAAAAAAATGTTTATGGGTTTCGTGGCCGAGTACGTGAAGTGGGCCAACGACTATTGGAACATTATGGAGGATAATGCCAATGTCGCAAGTACCTATTCATCGTACATAGATCGCTATCCGTGGCATTTGGAAATCCGTTCCACGACGGCCGATAGAGCTTTGCAATTCGCTACGGCCTACCGTGCGGCAGAGTATATGCACCGGAACGGATATGAAATTTCCAACCTGAAAGGCACCTCCACGGTCAATATCCGTTGTCTGGACGAAGTTGTCCCGATAAACTCTGACGACAGATTCGAACAAGCTACTGGAAATAAAAACGGTATGAACTTATTCATCTATTGTAAACGGAAATCTGCGTTGGATATTCATACCGTGGTACAGCGTGAACTTGGTAAAGCTGTGCATAGGTTGCGAGTTACAGCCGATGGTGAAAGTTATGACAGCTATTCAAAAATTATACGGGAGAGTTGGGGCGAGTTTACGAAATGCTATTTTACCGAAAGGGAGTACGTAGGTTTGGATGCATTGAATACGATTCATACTTATGTCCCCAAATATCAGGCTGAATATGGTTTCGTACCGGCCCGACCGGATGAACTGAATAGGCAGGAATGGTTTTACAATACGAGGATGGATGCCAGCAGTCAGTGCCGTACCCCGATGTTTATCGATATTCTGGATGATTTCGACCAGGGGATATGGCCGGAATACATCGATATGGACGAGGTGAAAACAGGCGAGATAATATATCCCGAGGACGAATTTTTTTCGCTGTTGATTGACGTTTACGACGTGGAAACCTGGTCGCGGCAATGTAAAACGGTAGACGATGTTAAGAGCGCTTGCGCCGGAGCCGTCGGCCCGTATGCCGGCCCGCAACAAGCTATCAAAAAACTTTTCACGGTTTACAATATGCTGGAGCAGGCCTTATAACCCGAGCAAACCAACTTAAAATTTGATTGATTATGAAAGCACGTATTTACTTATCATTAGGAGCCTTGCTCCTGTTTCTCGCTCCGTTGGGCTGTTCCGACCCGGATGCTCCGTCGCCGGAACAGCCCCCTGCGGAGCCGGAGTTTATCGACGTAACCGAATCGATGGAAGAAAATATCGATGAAGAGATCCTGGGATGTTATTATAACTATTTCCGATTTCAAAATGCGAGCGATCACACCGTGTACATCGGTTACGCTACGATATATGGATGGGAATCTACTGTTCTTTATATTCGACCGGGGGAACAGGCAACGACTTGGGTTATGATGGAGCGACTCCCGGGAATCGGTTTGGTCGATGTGCTGATTACGGATTTGACTATGATGGGTTTCATCCAATTTTGGGTCAATGCACCGGCGCCGAATGAATTTCCGCCGCTCGGCGGGGGGAAACCGGGGCAACAACGCTGGCTGGCCGACGACCTCGATACGATGGCACAGTATTCGTTTTACGAAGGGTTGGAATACGATAGTCCTCGTGCCACTCCGAAAGACCCTGCACGCTGGACGTTCGAACAGCCTTCCGATTACCGGGTGCGCTGGACTTATCGCATCACCAACGAAGACCACGACGAAGCCGTGCGTCAGACACTCATCCGTTGGGCCGAAAAGGACGACGAGGAGTAAAAATAGTCTGTAATTCTCTAAACGAATTGAGCCGCAATAGCTATTGCGGCTCTCTTATTTTTCTCTGGCTCACAATCCGACCTTCAGATAGGAGTCCCGGCGTCCGAGGTACATATTGCGGTACACTTCTTTCAGTTCGTCGGACAGGTAGGAGTTCCGAATCAGCCTGTCCAGCAAGGAATACGTGGCGCAGAATCGGTCCAACTCCCGACGGAGTGTCTTTTCGGGGAGTCCCAGCCGTTTCCCGAACTCCATAAAAGTCGCGCCGCCAATCATCCCGAAAGGCGTATGGGCGGCAGCATCGCCTCTCAATAATCCTCTGTCGAGCGCAAAAATCCGGTCATCGACATGCAGCTTCGTGTTGATAAGGTCGTATGCCGGAGCCAGCCGGAAATCGCCCGATTCGGTTTCCAATACCGAAAAGTTTTTCAGATGTGCATCGCCGTTGCAGACGAGGAAGTTGAACACGACCAGATCGAAGAATTTCAGCATCTCGACCCTCCACGCAGGCAGGTATCTGCGAATCAGGTCGCCGCACTCTTCGTAGGTCAGCACATCGTATTTGTAGTTCTGGCCTCCGTTCTGTGCGGTCAGTCCTGCCAGCGACGCGAAATCCTCCTTGCGGCGCTTCGTGCCGTCCGGCTTGACGTCGAAACGTTTGACGATGTAGGCCGCTTCGCCGCCTCGGAAGAAGCACAACCCGTTCTCGGCCGTCTCGATACCGAACACCTGTGCGGCTATCTGCATCGTCAGATTTTCGTTCGCCGCACTGTACAGACGGTTGCGGAAATCGCTCAACTTCGGTTTGAGGATATAACGACCCTGTTCGCCCTCTTCGGTCAGGCGCAGCCTGCCGTCCCGGACGACCATCGAGTATTTCGGCTGCACGCCGGAGAGCGAAATCCGCTCCTGATTGTGCATGAACTCCTCCTGCGTCGCAGGCTGGCTGTCGTCGTCGATGGGCGCATAGTCCAGATAGGGCGATACCGTCCGGCCGTCGAACAGACGTCGGCTCGCTACGGGAGAATAGGTGTCGTAACCCTCGCTCAATGTCGAGGGACATATCGTAATCGGATTCATTGTCGTCATAAAGGCTTAACGGTTACGGCTCCGGCGACATCGGTCTGCGCCGTTGCCAGCAGAATGCCGAAATGGTCGTTCTCGTCGATATGCAGCAACCGGGACTGCACGGCGCGATTGCGTCCTTCAGAGAGCATATTGCTGAAAAACGGGAAAAGATAAGGCGACCAATACTCCTGCTGTGTCTTGGGCAGCGTCAGGCTGACGGCAGGCATCGCTGCGTCCGCATAATAAGCGTCTTCATACCGGAACAGATACTCTGTTGTTGACACTTCGGTTATCACTCCGGCCGGAATGCCGTTCATATAAACCATCCCTTGCCTCATAATTTATCGCTGTTTTTGATGCCTACCCGCAGTTCCAGCCCCAGCGTGTCGAGAATCCGTTCCAGCACGTCGAGCGAAGGATTCCCTTCGTTGCGTTCGATCTTTGTGAGGGTATTGATTCCTACGCCAGCCAACTCCGCCAGCGTGCGCTGGGTAATCTTCAGCATCTTGCGACGCTCCTTGATTGCATTGCCGATAGTCATTACAAAATCCCTTTATATTGTGATTTCAGTGCAAATATAATGCAATTCTTTGGAATAATAATCATAAATCACAATAAATGGTGATTTGTGCTATACTGCACGATAGATCCGCCATAGAACCGGCATGCACATCATGCATTCTCTGCCGGCTTAACTTATTTGTCATTTTTATTGGAAAAACGAGAATTTCCGCTATTTTATA